>Ga0316608_1001224_pt1 | contig 10559 bp, 17 predicted proteins | sample MIS2016152B_MG_FD_207673 | JGI IMG/M metagenome (GOLD analysis project Ga0316608, IMG submission 207673) | Microbial mat bacterial communities from Middle Island sinkhole, Lake Huron, Michigan, United States - MIS.2016.152B | ecosystem: Environmental > Aquatic > Freshwater > Lake > Sediment... | reverse complement strand
AGGCAGCAAAATCCAATTGGTCGGTGATGATTTGTTCGTGACTAATCCAAAAACCTTGCAAGAAGGCATTGACAAAGGCATTGCGAATTCCATTCTGATAAAAGTCAATCAAATCGGTACGTTAACTGAAACGTTGGCGGCGATTAGTTTAGCGCATTCAGCAGGTTACACGGCGGTGATGTCGCATCGTTCAGGCGAAACGGAAGACGTGACCATTGCTGATTTAGCGGTGGCAACAGGCACGGGTCAAATCAAAACCGGTTCTTTGAGCCGTTCTGACCGTGTGGCAAAATACAACCGTTTGATGAAAATCGAAGAAGAGTTAGGCGATGCAGCGATTTATGCAGGTCGTAGCGCGTTTAACAGAATTTAAGACTTTAGGTTTTATTTCTGATTGATGTTGTAGGGGTGTGAGCAATCATGCCCCTATTTATATACAAATCACTTTTCGGTTAATTATTATGAATAACACGTTATTTAATCCTTCCGAATTAAAAAAAATCATTCAAACGACCCAAGCAATTGAAGGATATAAACCGGCTAAACAGGATGTTATCAAAAAAGTTCAGCAATTACGGCAACAATATGGCATCCAAGTATCAGCTCGAAAATAGCTTGATTTATATTGCCAATACAGAGGTTCCGTATAATAAATTGGGAATAACGGATAGTGAAGAGCTGCACGAAATTGAACGTGAATTATTAGAAGAAGCCTATCAAGTTTTTAACACTGAATTAAGTGATGAGAGCGTATTTGATGAGGCTTATTTCAAATCCTTACATCGTAGAACATTTGAAGGTTTATATGAATGGGCGGGAAAATACCGAGATTTCAATATGGTAAAGGGAAATTCTCGTTTCTGTCAGGGATTGTATGTCGAAACTAGTTCGCAAAAATTGTTTGCTGAATTGGTAAAGGCAAATTATTTTAAAGATACACGCTTTTCTAAAGCGGAGTTTGTACAGAAATTAGCTTATTTTAAAGGTGAGTTAATTGCTTTACATCCTTTTTATGAATTAAATGGACGGATTACACGTTTATTTTTCGACATGCTCGTGCGCTATAATGGCTATCAATACATTGATTACTCAGGTGTTTCGCCGGAAGATTATATTAATGCGTCAATTGAGTGTGTGCAGTTTGCTGATTGTGCCAAAATGGAAAAAATTATTATGGATGGTTTGACATAACGCAGATCGCAGTGTGTTTAACAGAATTTAAGACTTTAGGTTTTATTTCTGATTGACGTTGTAGGGGGGTGAGCAATCATGCCCCTTTTTTTAAGTAACTCATTCAAAGTTTTTACACGGTGATAATTAAGATGAATTGGATTGGAAGTGTAATTGATGATCGATATAGAGTAGATAACATATGTGGGTCTCATCGGGGAATGAGTGAACTATTTTTTGTAACAGATTTAAAAAAACAGTTGAACGAAAGAATAGTTTTAAAAATTTGTACTCAAGAAGATGATGAATATATTAAAAGATTTCGTCGCGAAATTAGAATTCTTAATGATTTTCAGGGAAATTCACGAGTTGTTCAAGTATTAGACTCAAATCCTGATTATATGTTAGACACGCCAGCACCATATTTTGTGATGAAGTATTATCCAAAGGGTGATTTAACACAATTAATTCCAAATTTAATAAATAATAATTATCAGTTTCAAGAAAATATTTTTAATCAGATGATTTTTTGCCTCTCAGAACTACATGCAAGAAATGTTTTTCATAGAGATATAAAACCACAAAATTTTCTGATTGATGGTTCAAATATTGTTATATCTGATTTTGGATTAGGTGTTGATCCAAATTCTGCTTCTAAATTTACAACTATTTCTACGAGCTGGGGAACTAAAGGATATGCTCCACCAGAATATTATACCGGTGGTTTTAAAAATAGCGTTGCAGTAAGTGATATTTTTATGTTAGGAAAAAGTTTTTATAATTTAATTACCAATAGAAATCCCACCTTTTTATCCTCAGATAATATATCGCCTCCTATTTATCATGTTATAACACGGTGTTGTAATCAGCATAAAGAAAATCGTTACCAGAATTTAGTCCAATTACAGCAAGATTTAAAAATAGCTTTTGATGCCATTTTAAATCGTGGAGGTGAAATAGGCACAATAAATCAGCTTTTAATAAATATAAATACAAAATTTTCAAATGGTGGATACGATTCTAGTGAAATTATAGAGTTTATAAAAAAATTATCGCTATTAAATAATAATGACAAAATAAGAGTTATATACGAGTTACACGAAAATATATTTACTGTTGTTACTCAAAATCCAATTAATGGTTTTCTATCTCAATTTATGGATAGTTATAGCATTATGGTTGAAAGCCATGACTATGCTTGGAGTTATGCGGAAACAATTGCTATAAATATGGAAACGGTTTTTTATAACAATTATATAGCGACCGAAATAAGGGTTAAAGCACTTGTGCTTGCTATAACAGCAGCTAATTTAATGAATAGATTTGCCGCAATGGATATTTGTTCCTCAATGATAATGAATATAGATAATGAAAAATTAGGTTTAGCCGTTTATCCAGTTATTCAAAATAATGCTCATACTTTTATTTCAAATATAGAACCATCAAATTGCCGTTCTGATGCTGTTAGGCAAGCTTTAATAGCAATCAAGCCAAAAGAAACTAGCTCATTTAGTTTTTAGCAGATAATTAAGCTAAGAGGATGCACATAATTTAGGGGAGTAAAAGCATGACTACCCCGATTACAACAACAAATCATGCAGAAATGACAACACATTCCTAAACACAAACTCGCTGAAATAGACGACTTGATTCATTAATATGACGATCGAAAAATCAATAGAAGAACTTGCTCTCGATTACTCCAATAGATTACTCGCGGCTATTGTAAACAGAGCAGAGGAAATGCAAGCTGATGATGTTTCGCATTATTTAATTTACCGTGTGTTAGGAATTTCATTACACGAAGGTCAGCAAATTGATTTATACCAAAATAAAGGTCGTTTTTTATACAAATATGCGGGTTCTTTTTTAGAAGATGCTACTAAACTCTGTTTTAAATATACCTTTCCTGATTCTGGCAGTCTTAAAATCCCTAACACGATGGGCGTTCGTCCTAAAACGTTTGAAATTGATTGCCTCGTAGGTAATGATGCACTCGAAATTAAATGGAAAGATGCGACTACGGACGGCGACCACATCACTAAAGAACACACTCGAATCAAAGTCATTGCTGCCGCAGGCTATGTTCCTATTCGGGTTATGTTCTATTATCCCAATCGGCAACAAGCTATCCGCATTCAACAAACCTTAGAAACGCTTTATCAAGGTCTTGGTGGGCATTATTACTACGGAGATAAGGCTTGGGATTATGTGCTACAAAAAACAGATGTTAATTTAAAAACTATTCTTGAAACAATTGCCCATGAACGCACAGCTTAACGCTATTGTCAAAACGGATGACAATTTAAGTTGTGGTGATTGTCTTGCTGTGATGAAAAACATTGCCGATAATTCAATTGACATGGTTTATCTTGACCCGCCTTTTTTTACTAATAAAACACACACCCTCACCTCACCTAATAGAAAATCAACTTATAGTTTTGATGACAGTTGGAAGAACCATAAAGAGTATGCTGATTTTATTTATTTCAGATTAATTGAAATTAAACGAATTCTGAAAGAAACAGGTAGTGTTTTTATTCATTGTGATAAAAATGCCAATTATATTATTCGTTTAGTAGCCGAAGATGTTTTTGGCGAAGATAATTTTCGTTCAGAAATTATTTGGACTTATAAAAGATGGTCTAATTCAGCTAACAATTTACTTCCTAATCATCAAACTATTTTCTTTTTTTCCAAAAGCAATCGTTACAAATTCAATAAAATCTATACCGATTATTCTGAAACGACTAATGTTGACCAGTTATTACAAAAAAGAGTACGAGATGAGAATGGGAAAGTCATTTATGCCAGAAATAATGCAGGTGAAGTAATTAGTGCAGACAATAAAAGAGGAGTTCCACTTTCAGATGTCTGGGAAATTCCTTTTTTAAATCCTAAAGCAAAAGAACGTACAGGTTATCCTACTCAAAAACCTATATTATTGTTAGAAAGAATTATCCAATTAACCACGGATGAAGGTGATATAGTTCTTGACCCCTTCTGTGGTAGTGGAACAACGTTAGTTGCTGCTAAGTTAATCAAAAGACAATATATGGGAATTGATATTTCAAATGATGCTATTAAACTAACAAAAAAACGCTTAAATGATTTAATAAAAACGCAATCTGCTTTATTGGAAAATGGACGTTTGTCTTATTTAAACGCAGATGAAAATTCATTGGCATTATTAGCGGGGCTTGATATTGTGATTGTCCAACGAAATGCTGGGATAGATGCACTATTAAAGCAAAATTACTTATCTAAACCGGTTCCCATTCGTGTGCAAAAAAAAAATGAATCCATAGCAGAGGCAATGGCTAAATTAAAACAAGCCGCTCAGAAAAAAGAAGCCAAAATTGCATTTTTAGTGGTTATTAATGAAGAGAATGATCTACTAGGTCACTGTAATTCAGATGATTTGGTCAAAATTATTCCCTCAACTCCATCTGCCATAAATCAATACATAGATGTGGCAAAGACAACAAATCATGCATGAATTACAATACCTTCCTGAACACAAACTCGCTGAAATAGATTATCGTAACAACAATCATTTTACAGCGCGATGATGTTGCAACTAGAAAATATCTCAACCCTGAAAAACTAACCACTTGGTTAAATTCATTAACACCGCACTGGAGCTAATTATGGCACAACAACTTCAAGAGCTGATTTGTACGCGAGAGGCTTTAAAGCACGTTCCTTTTTTAGTGCAAAAAATTCAATTAAAAAAACAACTGACCTCGGCTATTGTGTTTGTTTTTGAAGGTCAGGTTTATGCTTACGTCAATCATTGTATGCACATGCAACGCCCTTTAAATTGCGAGGAGGATGCTATTTTTGATGAAACGGGAAAGTATTTGCGCTGCTCAATGCACGGTTTTATTTTTGACCCTAAAACTGGGGAATGCCAAAGTCCTGTGTGTTTTGGACAACGTTTGCAAGCCCTGCGGATTAAGGAAATTGAGGGCATGGTGTATTTTGCTGAAAAGCAGTTGCAATGTCTTACCGAAAAATGAGGAACATTAAGTTTTGCTTATTTTATGAATTACCAGCCCCCGACATAAGTGATATTCATGCCGAATGAAAAACCATCCGTTTTGCCAAAATTATATGCAAGTGCAGGTGATACCTGAAAATCTGGGCTTAATTGATAAGGTAAGCTTGTGGAAATAGAATAAGAACGCCCAAATGTTCCAATTCTATTTTTATTGGCATTTTCACCTTGAGAGACACTAAATGATATTGACGTAGCAAGGTCATCAACATACCCTGTAAGTGGTTTAAATACAGTAACAAAACCTGAATAATTCACAGCTTCTGGCAAAAGCTTTTTTGTTACGTCGTTATAAGTAAATTGCTTTCCAATTGAGCCACCTAAGCTGAATTGGGCGAATTCAGTATTTTTAGAACCAATTATAGTAAGTCCCAAGCCCCACAAGTCATCGACTTCAGCATACGAGCCATTAAACTGAAATGTAAGATTAGTTTCATCTGATATTTCATTTAAACTAAAACTTTTTGCAAAAAAAGCATTATATTGTCTATCTGAAGCATTAAATTTTTCTTTATAGTTATTGCTGCTATAAATTTCGGTATTATCTGAATATTGAATACTTCCACCTATTTCGCTATTCTTATCAAGACCATACCGAATACTCAAAATATGATTATAATTTTTGCTTCGTGTATTAAGGCTGTCATTTTTGTTGTTTCCAAGTGTTGCTGTAAAGCCATAGTCAACAATTAATTGATTCTTTTTAGACAAATTCCCCAATGTTAAATTAATGGCTGCGTCTTCAGTAAGATGGAAATTATCCAGCTCAGTTTTATTTTCTGACAAATAAAGAGAAGATTTTTTAAGCTTTTCAGCAGAACCTTTAATTAGTAACACACTAAATTCACTGTGTTCCTTGTTGATAGTATTTTCAATAAGTTTTGTGTAAGGAATTTTAATATGTCTATCTGTTGCTGGGTCATAAAAATACGCCGTTCCTCCATTTTCTTTGGGGCGGATGCCTTTTAAAACAACGTAATGATTAAACCCCTTGTTCAGATTAATGAGTAAAATGGCAGGCAAATCTAATTTTGATAATTTTTCAATTGACAAATATGGGGTGGTAACTTTAAGACCAAGTTTTTTAGCAGCCAACTCTAATTCTTTAATAGTATATTCGTCTTCACCTCCAGACAGAGACCGAATTGAGTTAATAATTTCTTGTTCTGAAATAGGTTGATTATCTGTATATTCAGTAATTAGTTGACTTAAAGCCTTTGCACCGCAAGACTCTCTATGTAATTGTTCTGCTGCATTTCCAGTAGAAGAGACTAAAGCCAGTAAAAGCAATAAATGGATGCTATTAAATTTCATGGGAAAATTTGAAATTGTGGATATTGAAATTATAAAAAGCCACCCTAAAACTGACTTAGGTTGGCTTGGAGTAAAAACATCAATTAGCGGCGAACAGGTATTTGTATTTGCATAGGGGGCATTGTTGTACCAACATTAGGATGCATTTCAGGTCTAAGGTCAATTAAGGGTTTGCTCCCGATAATTCGCGATCTATTGTCGTAAATCGTTTTTGTAACATCATACACACTAGAACCCCCAGAAATAATCTCTGTTGTTGGCTTTACATATTTCGATTTTTGATACATGTTCCATCCCTCCTTTACCCACTTCAACGCCCCAGCTCCTTTTTGTTGTTTATCTTGCTCAGACATTTGCTCCATTTTTTCCGCATCCTCAAAGGAAAGACTTTGAGAAGCATCTTCAGCAACTGCAACTGACGCTCCCATCAATGCTGTAGTTAAAGCCACAGCCATTATTAAGTTTTTCATCATAACCTCTTAATTAGCAAAGTAAAAATCAATTGTGATAAGGCAGCCAGACGTTATTTAAAATTAAATACCATTTCGGTTGATTGGAAAAATACCAGCTTCCAATCCCCCCGCCTTTTAACTTTTTGTCCTGCTCAGATAGTTGCTCCATTTTTTCAGCATCTTCAAAAGTTATGACACTAAAAGACTTACCAATATTATTTTTTTGAGATTCATCCGCAAATACAGGTGTAGCACTCAACAGAGCAGTTGCCACAGTAACCGCCATCAATAAATTTTTCATCATAAACCCCTTAACACTGTTAAAATGAGCCTAGGCTTTTAGCCTAGTTGATTGATTGTCTGACTCTTTTTCAGACGTAAACAGTGTAAGCGAATCAGTCGTTAGAAAACAGTGTGTAAAAGTAGCTAACACCACAACTTTTAAGGTAGATTAGATGGAAGTTCACGAAAAAATCAAAGTGATGCGTTTATTTAAAGGATTTACACAACAAGGGATGGCGGATGAATTAGGCTATGAATCCGTACACGGTTACGCGAAATTAGAACGCGGGGAAATTGACCCAACGCTGGGTAAACTTAAAGAAATCACCACTGTTTTAGGCATTACGTTGCAAGATTTATTGGGATTAAATCAAGCTAATATTGTGAATATAGCAGAACATAGTTTAAATAATTCTAATGGCTCTCAAAATATAACATTGCTTTCTGAAAGCCAATGCGCGAATGAATTAGACAAAGCGCGTTTGTTATTGCAAGAGCGGGATAAGGAAATTGAATACTTAAAGAAGATGATTGCGTTGTTGGAAAATGCCGATAAATCAAAAGTTGAATAAATGAAACTCCCCGAAAATACAATTATTGCTTCTGAAAAACTCATTTCTTATTTGTTAGTTTTCAAACAGCGTAATGATAAATCGCAGTGGTTAGCAACCGTAGGCTATACTCTTAAAAATTGGCAACAATTAGAAAATGATTTACGCACACAAATTTTATCTGGTGAGGCTGTGGCAACAGAAAATACACCGTATGGGCAAATGTACGAAATTGTAGGCTCGCTGACAGGAACTAATGGAAAATCCTTGTTAATTTGCAGTGTTTGGATGACCGAATTAACGACAAATATAACAAAATTTATTACACTTTTTCCACATAAGGATAAACAAAATGAAATTTCAACTCTTTAAAGAAGTTGTTTTATTAATCGACATACCGAAAAAAAAATTACGCAAAGGCGATGTGGCAACTGTTGTTGATTATCATCCCGTTCAAAATGGCGAAGACGGTTATTCACTTGAGGTTTTTAATGCTGTGGGTGAAACTGTTGCCGTTATTACGGTCGCGGAATCAGCTATTAAAGCGTTAAGCAAAGAGGAAGTGTTTAATGTCCGTTTGTTATTAGCTGCATAAAGCCAATGCGCGAATGAATTAGACAAAGCGCGTTTGTTATTGCAAGAGCGGGATAAAGAGGTTGAGCATTTAAAAGAACAAAATAGTTTGCTAAAGGAAATGCTTGCATTACTGAAAACAGCAGAAAACTCTCAATCACAATAATATGCTAATTTATACTATTTAAGAGAGAAAATAACATGACTACCATTAATCTAAGTCTCACTGATAACCTATTAGATTCTTACAATCAAAACTTACAGGCAATCATTAAAGAAATTAAACAAGTTTTTATCATTTCTGAATATCAAAAAGGTCATTTATCACTCAAGCAAAGTGCTAACGCGCTTGAATTATCTTATCGCAGTTTTTTAGAACTATTATCCAGTCGCGCGTTGCAATTGATGCTTTAAGTAAAGAAGAATCAGAAGCGCAATACAATGATTTATTAGAGCTATTAAAATAATGCGTGTTATTTCAAATACTAGCCCATTGATTAGGTCTTTCTATGTCAGCGGATATTGTATTAATTGATGATAAAAAAGCATTCAATGAAGCTAAAGAATTGAATATAAAAACCGCATCAACTCATGTTGTTTTAAAAATGGCTGAAACAAAGGGTTTTATTGAAAATTATCAAGCTCTTGTAGCTCAATTAGCTGAACGCGGATTTTTTATTTCCAATTATTAATCAGTGCTAGCTGAAATTAAAAAAAGCGCGTTTATTATTGCAAGAGCGGGATAAAGAAATCGCCTATTTAAAAAAGATGATTGTATTGTTGGAAAATGTGGATAAAAATAAATCACAACCGGAATAATTTTATGTTGACAGCAATAGAAACCAAAATCCCAGACCAATTATTACAACAAGCCCAAGATATGGTCAATGAAGGCTGGATGATTAATATAGATACGTTGATTATAGAAGCTGTCCGCCGTTATGTTGAATCACATCAGCAAATTCTCACTGAACGTTTCATCCGTGAAGATATTGAATGGGGTTTGCATGGCAAAGACTAACACGATAGTTATTGCAGATGCAGGTCCCATTATTCATCTGGATGAATTAGATAGTCTTGCGCTTTTGGCTGGTTTTGAAAAAGTGATTATTCCTGAAACTGTTTGCCATGAAGTTCAACAACATCGCCCCTTTGCTTTGTCGCATCCTAAAATCAAATTTATCCGACAACGAGCTGACTCTTTTTCAGCACAAGTGAATGCGCTTATCCCTATTTATACGTTGCATAGCGGTGAACAGGAGGCTTTGCATTTATGTTGTGAGGTCTCAAACAGCCTATTATTAACAGATGATACAGCCGCTAGGCTAGCTGCGAAAAGTTTAAATATCGCAGTCCACGGAACATTAGGGGTATTACTTCGTGCTATTCGGCAACAGCTTCTGTCAAAATCACAGGTAATAGACTTACTTCAATCCATTCCATCCCAAACTACATTGCATATTCGTCCTAGCTTATTACAAGAAGTAATTGCCGAAGTGATTAAAATGAAATAGCCCAAATATTGCAAGAATGCGATAAGAAAAAGAGCATTTGAACGTACAAATTGCGCAATTGCAGGCTATTGTTGCTTTGCTGAAAAACAAAGAATTCCACCAGCATTCATATCGCAACCTAAAGCTTGCGCCGTTTCACCAATTTAGGGTCAGCGGTAATCGGACGGTAAATTTCTACTCTATCGCCTTCCTGTATCACCGTATCTAATTTTGCCATTTTGCCAAAAATGCCCACTTTTTGTACCTCCAAATTAATTTCAGGATACAGCTTTAATAATCCTGACAATTTAATCGCCTCTTCTACGTTGCTTTCTGCTGGCACTTCTAAACGCATCCACAATTGCCTATCTGCTAAGGCATAACACACCCCCACATTCATTTTTTTATCTCCTCAAAAACAATTTAGACAACAGGTTCTTCTGTCGATAACTGAATTTTTACTGTTTGCCGTTCAGCGCGTTTCTGATCAAGCAGCCGTTTTCCTGCAATGATGAAACCTAACATAATAAAGCCACCAGGTGGCAAAGCGGTCAATAGAAACCCTTTATAATTTGGCAACAAGGTTATTTCCATAAATTCAAACGCCGAGCCTAATAGTAACGAAGCATTCGCAAATAAAGTCCCTGAGGCTAAAATTTCCCGC
>Ga0316608_1001222_pt1 | contig 10566 bp, 9 predicted proteins | sample MIS2016152B_MG_FD_207673 | JGI IMG/M metagenome (GOLD analysis project Ga0316608, IMG submission 207673) | Microbial mat bacterial communities from Middle Island sinkhole, Lake Huron, Michigan, United States - MIS.2016.152B | ecosystem: Environmental > Aquatic > Freshwater > Lake > Sediment... | reverse complement strand
CAGCACTAATTGTGACTTTGTTTTTGGGTTGTGAAAGTAATTTTAAAGAAGTTCAAAAAAGTAATTTCTCTGAATTTGTCCCTAGCGGAGAAGCCGAAAAAATAAATTTGAAATATACTGATTCTGGTCGAATAACCGCTATTTTGGTCAGTCCAAAAATGATGGAATATGCCAATGTTGCTTTTCCGTTTACCGATTTTCCAAAAGGTGTCGATGTCACTTTATACGATAAAAACAATAAAAGAACCATCATTTTGGCCGATTATGCCACTTCTTATAAATCGACAAACATTATTGATTTGAAAGGAAATGTAACAATAAGTTCGCAAGACGGACAAATTCTAGAAACAGACCAATTGTATTTTGACCAAAAAAACGAATGGTTTTTTACCGAAAAAAACTTTAAATTTACCGACCCAAAAGGCACTTCAAACGGGCAGGGAATCGATTTTAGCAAAGATTTTAAAGTAATCAATTCACAAAAAATTACTGGAGAAATTGAATCCGACGAATAAATTAAACCCATACATTTATGAAATATTTAAAATACACTCCTTACATTTATTTGATAGCTGCAATCATTTTTGCAATACGAGCAGCTGAAATTTGGGATCAAGAAAGAGATCAAGCCTATCTTTTTTTAGGAATTACAGCCCTTTCTATTTTTATGTTTTTCTTCAGAAGAAGATTTGCCAAAAAACTTGAAGACAGAAACAACAAGTCCTAAATTATGGAAATTAGTATTATCTTATGGTGTTTAATACTATGTGCTTTCTTTTCGGGAATGGAAATTGCTTTTGTTTCTTCCAATAAAATTTACCTCGAAATAGAGAAAAAACAAGATAATTTCATTTCAAAAATCCTGACAAAACTTACCGAAAAACCTTCAAAATTTATTGCTGCAATGCTCATTGGCAACAATATAGCCTTGGTAGTTTATGGCTTTTTAATGGGCGATTTAGTGATGGTTTGGTTAGAAAATCTAGGTTTTCATTCATCAGTGTATTTTAATATTCTACTTCAAACGCTCGTTTCGACAATTATTATTTTGGCAACATCCGAATTTTTGTCTAAAGTTTTTTTTCAGATTTATGCCAATTCGTTAATCAAGATTTTTGCACTTCCTGCTTATGGATTTTACCTTTTGTTCTATTACCTTTCTTCATTTATCATTTGGGTTTCAGACATTATTTTAATTCGATTTTTCAAAACCCAAGGCGATGAAGTCTCATTGTATTTTAGCAAAGCCGAACTCGGGAATTATATTACAGAGCAAATGAGCACCGTGGAAAACAACGATGAAATGGATTCTGAAATTCAAATTTTTCAAAACGCTTTGGATTTTTCAGGAGTAAAAGCTCGAGATATTATGACCCCAAGAACTGAAATTGTTGCTTTAGATTTATTTGATTCTGTGTCAGAATTGAAAGACTTATTTATCGAAACGGGTTATTCAAAAGTTCTAATTTTCAACAATTCCCTTGATGACATTGTTGGCTATGTACATTCGTTTGATTTATTCAAAAAGCCCAAAAACATCAAATCTATCCTCATTCCAGTTGAATTTGTTCCCGAAACTATCTTTATCAAAGATGCAATGAATTTGCTAACCAAAAAAAGAAAAAGCGTAGCCGTTGTATTAGACGAATATGGAGGAACCTCAGGAATGATAACCATCGAGGATATTGTCGAAGAGCTTTTTGGAGAAATTGAAGACGAACACGATTCAGATGAAGAATTGACCGAAAAAAATCTCGGAGATGGCGTTTATCTTTTTTCGACTCGATTGGATGTAGAATATTTAAACCAAACCTATAAATTGGATATTCCCGAAAGTGATTCTTACGGAACTTTGGGCGGATTTATTGTAGATTCAACCAAAGAAATTCCTCAAAAAGGCGATTCAATTAGCATTGGAAATTATCATTTTATCATCGAAGAAGCCACCAACAAAAAAATAGAATTGGTTAAAATGACTATAAGTGTATAAATTTTTTAAGAAATCAAATTTTCTTGCAAATTATAGTATGACTATTATAATTATTAATAAGATAATTGTATTTTCGCAGACTGAATATAAAAATTAATAAAAAATAGAAATGGCAGTTTTACAAAAAATTAGACAACGTTCCGCATTATTGATAGTAGTTATTGGATTTTGTTTATTTGCATTTATTGCAGGAGATGTTTTTACTAAAGGAAACTTTGGTAAAAGTTCAAATGATGTAGGTAGTGTTAACGGAAAAGACATTCCATTTGAGGATTTTAGACTTAAAGTGAGCAATATCGAAAAAAGCCAACAAGGCGTTACTCCAACAGCAGCAGCCAATAGGGTTTGGGATCAGGAAGTATCTATTGCTTTGCTAACCTCAGAATTTGATAAATTAGGCTTGCGAGTAGGAGCCAAGCACATAATGGAAATTTTGAAATCTGACCAAAATATTGGCAATAACCCAATGTTTCAGAATTCTTCAGGAGCTTTTGACGAAGCTAAATTCAAAGAAGCCATCAAAACAAATCCACAAATTGCGCAATATGTAAAGGACAGAGAAAAAGATGCTGAGTTGAACGCAAAATACCAAATGTATGCTTCAATGATAAAAGCGGGAACATACACTACCGAAAGCGAAGGCAAATTGAAATACGAAATGGAAGCTAACAAAGTAAGTTTTGCCTATGTTGGCGGTTTGTATTCAACTATCAAAGACAGCGATGTGAAAGTTACTGATGATGAGATAGTAGCTTATATGAACAAGAATGAAAAAAAATACAAAGCCGACGAAACTCGTGAAATCGAATATGTATTAATAGAAGACAAAGCCTCTCCAGAAGATGAAGCTGAAGTGAAAGCTAAAGTCAATGGATTATTGACAGGAAGTGTTGTTTTCAACACACAAACTGGTAAAAATGACACTTTACCAAGTTTCAAATCTGCAACAAATGTTGTTGATTTTGTAAAAGCAAATTCAGACATTCCTTATGATTCTACTTATGTTGCCAAAAATGATTTGCCAGCTGTTGATGCTGACAAATTATACAATTTGGCTCCGGGCGAAATTTACGGTCCTTATATGAATGGAAAATACTATTGCCTTTCAAAATCTATGGGTAGAAAAGTAGGCGTAAACGCAAAAGCAAGTCACATCTTGATTAGCTATGAAGGTACTCAAGTTCCAAATAAAAAAGAGAAAAGAACCAAAGAAGAAGCCAAAGCAAAAGCAGAATCAATTTTGGCTCAAGTAAATGCAAATCCTGATAGTTTCTTGATGTTGGCTTTCACAGCATCTGATGATTCTTCTTCACAACAAGGTGGAGATTTAGGTTATTTTGAGCCAAACAGAATGGTAAAACCTTTCAATGATTTTGTTTTCGGTAGCCCAATCGGAAAAGTTGGATTAGTAGAAACACAATTTGGTTTTCACATCATCAAAGTTACCGACAAACAAGACGGAATTAGACTAGCAACCGTGGCCCAAAAAATTGAAGCTTCAGAAACCACTTCAAACAAAATTTTTGAGCAATCCACTCAGTTCGAAATGGATGCCAATGAAAAAGATTTTGCAAAAACTGCAACCGCAATGAAACTAAATGTTGCACCTCCAGTTACTGTAAAAGCAATGGATGAATCATTTGGACCATTGGGTAACCAAAGAAATATTGTAATTTGGGCTTTTGAAGATGGAACAAAAGTAGGAGCAATAAAAAGATTTGAAGTTGCCAATTTAGGGAACGTAATTGCAAAAGTTAAAAAAATCAATCCAGAAGGATTAATGGCTGTTGACTTAGTTCGTTCTTATGTGGAGCCAATTCTTAAAAACAAGAAAAAAGCCGAATTAATCAAAGCTAAAATGGCAGGAACTTCATTAGAAGCGATTGCAAAAGCTACTGGTTCAACAGTGCAACAAGCCACAGATATTACAATGGAAAATCCAGTACTCAATGGAGTAGGTCAAGAACCAAAAGTAATAGGAAATGCATTTGCATTAACAGCGGGCAAGCTTTCTGCACCAATCGAAGGGAATACAGGAGTTTATGTTGTAAAAAATATAAACACGCAAAAAGCACCAGTTTTAAAAGATCATACCGCTTATGTAGCCAAATTGAAAGCGCAAAGTGCTGGAGATGTAAACCGAGTTTTGCCAGCATTAAAAGACAAAGCTGAGATTAAAGACAACCGAAAAGATTTCAATTATTAGATTGAAAATTTGCTGAAATTCAAATCCCGTTTAGAGCAAATCTAAACGGGATTTTTTGTTTTTATTTACACAACCTATTCCTTGTTTTTGAGGTTCTACCCCGAATTGTGTGGGTTTTGTAATTGTTAAAAAAAGTTAGCCACGACACGAACGAAGTGAACTGGCGAAGCAATTACACGAATTTACACAAATTTGTTTAACTCAAAAATCACACGAATTCTTATAAAATTCGTGTGATTAAATTTCAAAATAATTTAATTAGTGCTAATTCGTGTAATTCGTGGCTAAAAAAATACCCACACAGTTGAGGGTAGAACCGTTATTGATTGTTTCATCAATCAAAACTGGATATTTTTTGAACAAATCCAAAGGAATAATTTTCTATACTAAAATATTTATTTTCACAAAAATAAACTCAAAATTTGTTCTTTTTTAAACTTTTATAACGGGTAATTTGCTTAATTTTGCACCGTTTGAAAAATGAATTTATACTATCCGAAAGATTTGATTTATAATAAATTAGATTGGAATCAAATCATTTTTTTAAAATTTTAATACATCAAATAGACTCTAAAAACAACACTTTATACAAACAAGATGAACAAAAAAATCGACAATTTAGCGGCAGATAACATTAGAGCTTTAGCCATTTCAATGGTAGAAAAGGCAAAATCAGGTCATCCTGGAGGAGCAATGGGTGGAGCAGATTTCTTGCACATTCTTTATTCAGAATATTTGAATTTTGATCCCACCGAAATGGACTGGGCTTTCAGAGATCGTTTCTTTATGGATGCTGGGCATTTGTCGGCCTTGATGTATGCACAATATAGTTTGTTGGGGAATTATTCTAAAGACGATTTACATAATTTCAGACAATGGGGTTCTGTTACACCCGGACACCCAGAAGTGGATGTCTTGAGAGGAATCGAAAATACCTCAGGACCTCTAGGACAAGGACACGCTATGGGAGTGGGAGCTGCCATTGCAGCTAAGTTTTTGGATGCAAGATTCGAAGGCTTATTTACACACAAAATTTACGGATTTATAACCGATGGTGGAGTTCAAGAAGAAATTTCTCAAGGTGTTGGTCGAATTGCAGGTCATTTAGGATTGAATAATTTTATCATGTTCTACGATTCGAATGATGTGCAACTTTCATCTATGACCGATGAGGTATCTTCTGAAGATACGGCTATGAAATATGAAGCTTGGGGTTGGAAAGTAATCAATATTGACGGTCACAACCACGAACAAATTCGAAAAGCATTAGATGATGCCAATGCCGAAACTGAAAAACCTACTCTGATTATTGGTAAAACCATTATGGGTAAAGGTTGCGTTACTGAAAGTGGGGATATGTATGAAGGGGAATGTGAATTGCACGGAAAACCTATTGGCGATACTAAAGCCAATTTTACAAAAACCTTAATCAATCTTGGGGCCAATCCAGACAATTCTTTTGATATTTTCGAGGAAGTTCAAGCCTATTATTCGGAAGTTCGAGCCGACAAAATTGCCTCAGCTGCTATTAAAAAAACAACTATAGCCACTTGGAAAAAAGCAAATCCAGCCTTGTCACAAAAAATGGAAATGTTCCTTTCAGGCAAACTTCCTGATTTGGATTTTAGTCAAATAGTTCAAAAAGCGAATGTGGCTACCAGAGAAGCTTCTTCGATAGTGTTAGGCTATTTGGCTGAAAATGTGGAGAATATGATTGTTTCCTCAGCCGATTTATCCAATAGTGATAAAACGGATGGTTTCTTGAAAAAAACGACTGTTTTAGAAAAAAATAATTTCAGTGGCGCTTTTTTACAAGCGGGTGTTGCTGAACTAACGATGACTGCAATTGCTAACGGAATCGCTCTTCACGGAGGAGTAATTCCAGTTGTGGCAACATTTTTTGTGTTTTCAGATTATATGAAACCCGCGATTCGATTGGCTGCAATTCAAGAATTGCCCGTAAAATATGTCTTGACTCACGATTCATTTAGAGTAGGGGAAGACGGACCCACGCACCAACCCATCGAGCAAGAAGCTCAAATGCGTTTGATGGAAAAAATCAAAAACCATTCGGGTCACCAAAGTTTATTGGCGCTTCGCCCTGCCGATGCTATCGAAACTTCGGTAGCTTGGGATATGGCTTTGAAAAATACGACTACGCCAACCGCTTTAATTCTTTCGAGACAAAACGTCAAAGATATTCCTGCAACAGGAACTTCAAGATATGACGAGGCAACCGAAGCTAAAAAAGGAGGTTATTTGGTAAAATCTGTTGCAAAACCTGATATTACTTTATTTGCCAATGGTTCGGAAGTTTCGACACTTATGGATGCTGCAGTGCTTTTAGAAAATGAAAATAATTTGAAAGTGAATGTAGCTTCTATTATTTCGGAAGGATTGTTCAAACAACAATCTGTAGCCTATCAAGAAAGTGTAATTCCAAAAGGAAAATTAGTTTTTGGTCTTACCGCTGGACTTCCTGTAAACCTCGAAGGATTGATTGGCGATAGCGGAAAAGTGATTGGATTAGAGCATTTTGGATATTCAGCACCAGCTGGAGTTTTGGATCAAAAATTTGGTTTCACTAGCGAAAATGTGAGCAAAGAAATTCTAAAATATATCGAAGAAAGGAAGTAAAATTCTCAATTGGTGTTGTATTCGTTTCTAATACGAAGCGAAAATAAAAGTTTGGATTTTGAAAATGAATATGTTCTTTCAAGAGAGTTGTATAAACAAAAATATATATTTTGTAATTTTGATTAAAAATAAGCCTATATGGAAACTTTAATAATAAATAGCAATTTATGGAAATAGTGCTAAAAATTGACCAACACAAGAAAGAAGCAAAGGCGTTAATTGAATATTTAAAAAATTTACCCTTCGTAGAAATTGAAAATATGTCCAGTAAAAAGCGTTACAATACAGAAACAGAAAAAGCTATCAATGATGCTCGTTCCGGAAATACATACCCTACTAATTTAGAAGAATTAAGAAAACAATTTTATTCTTGATGTATCATTTAGAACAAACAGGGAGATTTAAAAAAGATGTAAAACTTGCAAAGAAGAGGGGTTTGAATATGCAATTACTAGATTCAGTTGTAACTTCACTTGTTTTAGAAGGAAAACTTCCACCAATAAACAAACCACATTTATTAAAAGGAAATTATAAGGGTTTATGGGAATGCCACATTCAGCCTGACTGGCTACTTGTTTGGGAACAAAACGAAACCATAAAATTAATAACCCTTGTAAGAACCGGAACACATAGCGATTTGTTTTAGAACAAAACCCGTAAGAATTCAAGTAGTTTGAGTTTTTGTGGGTTTTGATTTTAGCAGAAGAATAGACTCTTCAACGGAAATATAATCACTTCCATCTTCCAGCAATCTTTCGTCTAAAATCGCTATCATTTTTCGGTTAGCGCAAAATTAGATTCTGCTTGACATATTTTCTTTAGTATTTCGATGTTAAAATCTTTTTTTCCAAAATGTGCTTTTCTATGACAATTTGGACACAAACCTACTGCATTTTTTACCGTATCTTCTCCTTTTTCAGCAAGTGGAATTATGTGATGAACTTCTAAAAAACCTTTCCCATCACTATCTTTTTTAAATGGGGCTTTTGTGTTACAATATTCACAAACTTCATTTGCTCTGTACAAAACTTCAGCAACAACGTCTGGATTTCTTATGAAAGTCTTAACTGTAGTATTTGTAATAATTGGTTTTTTATTTGCAAGGCTTAATCTTTTAATCCTATTAGTTCGACTATCTTTCATTGAGATTTTAACTTCTCTATCAAAAATATTTTCATAAATTTTTAAATCTAATTTAGCCGTTTTATTTTGATCTAAATCACTTAATAACACTTTTCCAACTGTCCAGTCTTTTCTTACATTTTTAATAGTAATTGAATTTAAAACCTTAATTGAAGCCATTTTATAATGTTCCCAAATTATTTCATTATTTGTTAATGCTTTTATATCCTTTAGGTCAGTTGTAATCCAATACAACAAATTTCCTGATGAAATAGAACTTTTCACAACTCTTGTTTTAAAGCCAGTTTCATTTTCTAAATCAGCGTCAACAATTATTTCAATTGTATCACCAAAAATTCCAATCAGATAAACATTTCCAAATAATATATTTAGACTATTTCTAGAAGTTGGAAAACCAAACCAACTTTTTTCAGGCAACATTGTATTATCAATTGCAACCTTAAAAATGTCACAAATATCTCCTTCAATTGATTTCAATGCAGGTTTTCTACTTGTCCAAGTTTTAATTATTTCTTTATAATTATGCATATATGGATTTTTAATACTAAGAGCAACAAAAAATACATGAGTTTTATATTTATCAATCCTAACTCGTAAACTTCAACGGCAAATGCACCACTTTCTTCGTTTCAAAAAACTCTCCCTTAAAATAATCAGATAAATTGTATTCTGTTGCTTTTGGGAAAGTCGCCAATTCCTCGGTTAAATCGCCACCTTTGAGATAAAGAATTCCGTTCCTGAGTTCGTGTTTGCTTTTCTTTTTGATTTTGTCTTTTATCCAAGACACAAAATCAGGCATATTGGTCACGGCGCGACTAACGATAAAATCGAAATCGCCTTTTACCAATTCGGCACGCAATTGTTCCGCTTTCACGTTTTTGAGTCCCAAAGCTTCGGCGACAGCCTGAACCACTTTTATTTTTTTAGCAATAACGTCAATCAAATAAAACCGAGTTTCTGGGAAAAGAATCGCCAACGGAATTCCAGGAAATCCTCCGCCAGTTCCCACGTCCAAGACAAAAGTTCCAGGTTCGAATTGTATGATTTTGGCAATTCCTAATGAATGTAAAACGTGTTTGGTATATAATTCGTCAATATCTTTTCGGGAAATGACATTGATTTTGGCATTCCAATCGTGGTACAAAAAATCCAGTTTTGCGAATTGCTCTTTCTGAAGTTCAGTTAAATTCGGGAAATGCTTTAGAATCTCTTCCATCTTTTAAAATTTTAACAAAAGTACAGTTTTTAGTTTTGAATATTTAACTCAATTTTACAGATTGAAAATTTTTAATAATTACCTTTGCACCATATTAAAAATTATTCAAACCCGAATTGTGTGGGTTTTGTACTTATTAAAAAAAGTTAGCCACAAATTAGACTAATTTACAGAAATTTGTTTAACTCGAAAATTGCACAAATTGTTATAAAATTGGTGTAATTTAATTTTAGAATAATTTTATTATTGTAAATTCGTGAAATTCGTGGCAAAAAACACCCACACAGTTGAGGATAGTACCTTAAAAATAAAAGATGAATAACGCCGCTCCAACATTCGCAAAACAAGACAATTTAAAATTCTTTAGAACGCTTAACTCTCGGGTGAACAGCTACTTCAAAGAAAACAACATACCAAAAACAGGCAACTGGAAAATCCATTTGAAAACGGTAATCCTTTTTACTGTTTTTCTGGTTCCCTATTTTTTGATACTCACTTTACCAATGCCATTTTGGGCACATTTGCTTTTGACCATTGTTATGGGAATTGGAATGGCAGGAATCGGAATGAACGTAATGCACGACGCCAATCACGGTTCGTACTCTACTAAAAGCTGGGTCAATAATTTTATGGGAGGAACTATTTATGTTTTGGCAGGAAATGTTCACAATTGGCAAGTACAACACAACGTTTTACACCATACTTACACGAATATTATTGGTCACGACGAAGATTTGGAAGCGGGAAGAATTATGCGTTTCTCCAAAGAAGCGCAATGGCAAAAATTCCATAAATTCCAACAATATTATGCCGTTTTTCTTTATGGTTTATTGACTTTCAATTGGGCAATCACCACCGATTTCAAGCAAATGAGAAATTACCTGAAAAGAAAATTGTCTTATGGCGAACCTAAAAGCCCTAAAATTCTTTGGACGACTTTAATCATTACCAAACTTATTTATATAGCCATTTGGATTGTTTTGCCAATACTACTTGGAATCACTTGGTGGAAAGTATTGGTTGGATTTTTCTTGATGCATTACACTGCTGGATTAATATTAAGTATTGTGTTTCAATTGGCACATGTAGTTGACGAAGCTGCAAATCCAGTTCCAAACGAAGAAGGCGAAATGGAAAACACCTGGGCGGTTCATCAATTGTTTACTACCGTTAATTTTGCGCCAAAAAACAAAATCGTCAACTGGTACACAGGAGGTTTAAACCACCAAATCGAACATCATATTTTCCCGCATATTAGTCACGTTCACTACAATAAAATTGCCAAAATCGTAAAAGAAACAGCTAAGGAATGTTCATTGCCTTACTATGAATATAAAACTTTCAGAAGTGCTGTAATTGCCCATTTCAAACATT
>Ga0316608_1001221_pt1 | contig 10572 bp, 8 predicted proteins | sample MIS2016152B_MG_FD_207673 | JGI IMG/M metagenome (GOLD analysis project Ga0316608, IMG submission 207673) | Microbial mat bacterial communities from Middle Island sinkhole, Lake Huron, Michigan, United States - MIS.2016.152B | ecosystem: Environmental > Aquatic > Freshwater > Lake > Sediment... | reverse complement strand
CACCTTTTAATGCCGTTATTCTTGCAGCTTCTGGATACCATTGGTCCCAGCAAATTAATACTCCAATGGTGGCATAGTTGGTTTTAAATACCTTATATCCTTCGTCTCCCGGAGCAAAATAAAATTTTTCGTAATATCCGGGATCATCCGGGATATGTTGTTTGCGGTATTTCCCGAGGTAACTACCATCGGAATCAATTACAGCTGTGGTATTATGATATAATCCCGGCGCTCTTTTTTCGAATAGGGAGGCGATAATCACCACATTGCATTCTTTAGCAAGAAGTTGCAAATCCTCAGTAATTGGTCCTGGAATGCTGTCGGCCAATTGAAATTTCGAATGATCTTCCGTATCGCAAAAATAAAGGGATGAAAATAATTCCTGTAAGCATACAATTTGTGCCCCTTGGAAAGCGGCTTGCTTTATCCTTTCCTTTGCATTCTGGATATTTAAATCTATATCCGCACTGCACGACATCTGAACTAACCCAACTTTAACATTTTTCATTCTATTATCCTATCAATTCAACTCTTCAGGTTTAAAGTATGCCCAATTTTATTTTAATTCCTTCGGGAATAGCTTTCTTATTGAGGAAAATTACAGTGGTTCTTAATTTAAAATAAGGTTGTGAAACATAGATAAAACCTTTGTATGGATTTTCTATTCCCCAGGAATTCTTAACACAATAGTATTTATTACCTTGTTGATCACCCGCTATTCCTGTAATATGCATTCCATGATCGTCGGTAGTAGCATAGTTATCAAAATCGCGTTGGCGAAGTTCCTGGGTAATTAATTTCTCTTTGCCGGGAGCTAAAAAAACCTTTTCCCAATCCTGAACCGAAGCTTTCTTCTCATCCATATCGGGTACTAAAGCAATTCCTTGTTTAAAGTTAAACCCCTTATCGCTCACATCGCTTGCCCAGGCAACTGTATAACCGGTGTTTATTGCATTATCTACAATGGAGGTTAACTCATCAAGTGGGACATTGTATGCCTTACCCCACGACCAGTTGTCGGGTAATTCAAGGATAAAACTACTGTAAAATGGATGATGGGTGTAAGAAGTAATCATCACATAGTCATTTGTGTTTAGCCCCAAATTTGAAGAAAAAGTTTCAGGGGTATATTTCTTTCCGTCAAATTTAAAGTCTTCTGGTAGCTTTCCCAGGTAGGATTGCAAAATACTCTCAAAACCGGAAAGCCAGACCGGACTTAGCAATTGATTTCCATTTTTAACAATTTCATCGACATATCCTCTTAAGATTTTATCCATCTCTAAATGATTATGACCTGCTTCACCTGGTTTTAATCCGCTAAATGCAGATTCCGGAGCAATTCCCCATTTTTGCATTACATCCGTAACATCGTTATTCTCTCCACCGCCGGCAAACTCCGATTTACCATGCATTCGAACAAATCTGTCGGCTTTTGCAATATAATTATGGTAAACAATAAACATTTCAGAAAGATCAAATTCTCCCTTTCCAGTTCTGATTAGCTCTGATTCCAACATGCTTATGGCCGAAAAGCTCCAGCAGGTATTTGTTCTTTCTTGGTTTTTAACCGATGTAGCTGGAAGTTGCTTTCGTACCGAAAATTTATATCCTTCTGCTGGCACTTGTGCAAAGGCTGAAGAAAATAATGCAATAATAGATAAAAGCGAGAGTAGTAGACGTTGTTTCATGTTAAAAAAATTTTGGTAAAGATATAATATTATGAAAACAGAGGGGTGAGAGATATCATTAAAAACAATGAAAGGCTAATTTGAATTAAAATTTACAAAAATATAAACACTTAAAGCAGTTATATCTAAATTTATTACTTACCTAATTTTTTAAAACTTTATTTACTATTTTATTGCATTCACTTATAATTATTCAGGAAGAGGGGGACTTTTTAAAAATTTGGGATTAAGCTCCTATAAAATATCTTGACCATTTGCCTAAAAATCTTTTTATTAGCATACAGAATATAAGATTTATTAAAATTAATGATAAAACAAAAATAATAGACAAGAAAATTATTACTCCCGGAGACAGCGTTAAAACTTGATTATAAAACCACGTCTTTAGAAATCTATTCCCTACCAATACATGGGTAAAATAAATTGCAAAACTATAAGTGGCAATATTATCTAATAAGCTTATTTCTTTATTCTCAATTTTCATTAATAGGACAAGTAATAATAAACTAAGGGAAATTTTTTGTATATAAAACAGTGATTCGGCTAAATTCATCCATCCAAAATCATATATGTCCGAAGGAAGCAACAAAAGCAAAATTGATGAAATTCCAACTAAACTAATAAATAACCAACTTTTTTCCTTAATGAACAAAATAGCCTTAGAGTAATTCATTGAGATATACATCCCTAATAGATAAACTGGCAAAAAATAAGCATACTGCAGAAAAGATAAGCTTGAGTCTGTTCTGGTTCCCAATAATGGCAAAAGACACCCCAATAGGGCGATTTTTGAAAATGCATTTTTCGGAATTTTTAAAAATAAAGGGCTGATTATAAAAACGATAGCTATAAAAGGAATATACCAAAATTGAGGTTGAACATTTCCGGTTATCAGGGATTCTGAAAAATCTCGAAAAAAAGAAATAAAAGTATAATTATTATCCGCTATGAAACATGCTTTATGATCAACTAACACCAGTAAGGTCATAAATATATATGGAAATATCACATAATGTAATTTACTTTTATAGTATTTAAGTAATTCAAATTTAGGAGACAAATACTGAAATAGGAACCCTGAAATAAAAAGAAAATAAATAGTACTATCGTGAAAAACTAACTCTCTGATTGTGTTGAGAAGATAAAACGATGCATTATGCCGACAATCGGAAGGGAATTCCCAAGTATGTATAAATACAATGTTTATTATTGCAAAAGCTCTAAAGTATTGAATATGTTTTAGGTACTTAGGTTTTTCCTCCATTCAGATGTTATTTAGGTGAAAATCAAATAGGTTTAACACCTAAAGTTTCTGATTAAAGTATTGTATAACAAATTTAAACCCATTTAAAAATTGTAAGGAGCTTTGAATAAAGATTTTTGAGTCTTTTGTTCATTTTCAAATGAGAAACTATAAAACAAAGAAAATGTTTTTTTATTGTTTAAAGAATATTTAAAATTAAACTTTGATAAAATATTCGTGGTCAATACCTGGAAATTGAAAAACAGAAATACTCAAATAACTATATTACAAATTTTTAACGGAGCAAATATGTATAAGAAAGAAATTAAAGTTGTCGATTGTACCATTCGGGATGGGGGATTAATGAATAACTGGAAATTCGACGACGATTTTGTAAAAACCATTTATAAATCGTGTGTTGAAGCAGGAGTCGATTACATGGAAATTGGTTATAAAAGTAGCGAGAAAGCATATTCCCGAAAAGAGAACGGTCCATGGAAATTTTGTGAGGAAAGCGATTTACGACGTATTGTAGGAGATAATAAAACCAATACAAAACTTTCGGCAATGATCGATATTGGACGTATCGAACTTGAAGCAATTAAGCCCAAAAAAGAAAGCGTACTCGACATGATTCGCGTAGCCTGTTATATTCACCAAATTGATAAAGCAATTTATCATGCCGAACATTGCCTGGATAAGGGTTATGAAGTGTGCATAAATCTTATGTCGGTTTCGAAAGTAATTGAACACGATTTGGATGAAGCATTGAAAGATATTGCAAAATCGAGGGTGCCAAATTTCTACCTGGTCGATAGTTTTGGGAGCTTATACAGCGAACATATTGAATCGTTAATGAAGAAATATAGTACAGCATTGCCTCAGAAACAGATTGGTATTCACGCACATAATAATATGCAAATGGCATTTGCCAATACAATTACAGCAATTATTAACGGCGCTACAATGCTCGATGCAACTTTTCTGGGTTTAGGCCGCGGAGCTGGCAATTGCCCAATGGAATGCCTGATTGCATTCCTGAAAAATCCTAAGTATCGGTTACTTCCTATTTTAGAAGGAATACAAAGCAAAGTCCACCCGCTTCATAAAGATATTTCATGGGGTTACCATATTCCTTACATGATTAGTGGATCGATGAATGAGCATCCAAAAGAATCAATGGAATGGATGGATAGTGATCGGCACGACGACTTTGTTGGTTTCCTCAAAAAAATGCACGATAAGGAAATTTTAGAGTAAGGTTTCAATTAACAAAGTAATAATGAAAGCCGGTGTAGCGCAATATTTACATCGGCTTTTGTTATAAGCAGCCTTATATTAAAAAGTCAATGGTACTAATTTGGTTTATTTGTTATTGCTCAGGTAATATTCTTATAAAGACTTTAGCGTTGACTAAATTGGTTCGAATGAATTACTTTCCAACTGTTTCCAAATTTTTCATAGACAAAAGACCAATTGAATTTTGTAGTAAATTGATTTCCGGAAGCTGTATTTATTTTTGCATCGACTGATGCAACAAGAATAACAAATTGCTCCGACAAAGCTGTAATTTTTTTGCTTTGAATAGTTAAAGCTTGTTTAGTAATCCCTTGCGACAATGCTTTTACTTTATCAATCAAGGCATCAAACTGTTCAAAATATGTCCCGTTAGAAATAAATCCTGCATGTCTATTATCATCCACCCCCTGATTTAGTTTATCATAATCTAGGACTTCAGCGGCCTTTACCATCGTCTTAAATACAGAATCAACCTGCAATTCTATTGATTCTTTTAGTTGAGTCGAGATATTTTGACCATTCAACTGTTCTGCAAAATTTAGCATAAAGCTAACAATCAACGAAATAATAAATATTTTTTTCATTCTCTTACATATTAAAGTTTGTTTAAATATAATTTCGCCAGGTGACAACCTTATGTCAACATTCCCAAAAAGGATTAAATGCCTGAAAGGTTTATCCAATGCTCGGGAAGCTAATTAGTTTTTACTAATTTACCTGTAATGACCTGATTGTTATATGTAAACGTATAAAAATAAATCCCTGGGATTAAATTGGATGTATTTAATTGATTCCTATTCTCCCCTTGAAAACCCAAACCGGAATAAAATTTTGAAATTAGAATCCCGTCAGCACGGTAAAGGGAAAATTCCACATTACCCGATTTGGGAAGTATATAAACAAAATAAGCCAAATCGCCCACTGGATTAGGATATACATGTAATTCGGGAGAGACAAATTTTAGTGATTGATTATTTGTTGAAGGATTGGTGAATATCATAAAGTAATCGGCCCTTACAACTGCAGACCAGTTTGAACCAGATTTTACGCGGGCTTTAATAGTGACAGTATCACTAAAATGTAATGGTGTTCCATTGTATTGGATGGCGGTAGGAGAGACCTCCCCACCAATTTTACGAGGATCTTCGCCGTTAAGGGTGTAATAGATAGTACCTGTTGCTGCTGAAATCGAAACAGTAGTATCCCTTCTGAATTGACCGCCATACCAACTTAAAATTGGAGCTTCAATAGAAGGGAAAAGTCCGGCATATTTCAATTGGTTTATTAAAATAGCCGTTCTCTGAGGAAAATAAGTGTTGATTAATCTTGTTTGTTCTTTATCCCAATAATTGGCTTTGGTGCACAATTCAAAATTTGTTCCTCCGTATGGATGGACATCTCTTCGGTAATCGCCCCAGCGTGCCGATTCACAAATTATGGGATATTGAATTTCAGAAGAACGTCTTATCCACCGCTCGGCAACTTTAACGGGGGTTAACGCACCATTATTAAATAAATGACGTTGAACATGGTCTGCAAATTCAAGTCGAAATTCCTTATTTTGTTTAAGACTGGTGAAAAGTCCACTTGGCCGGTTCAAATTATTTTTAAGAACTACCGTATCATTAAGGCCTTCTAAAACCCTTTCGCCATCCCAAACCAGAAATTTAAAACCATTCCCTGGGTTATTTCTGTTGCGGATTGCAGTCCAGTTATGATGGTCCCAATCGTTATTTCCGCCATAAAAATTTAATAACATGTAATCGATAAAATTATCGATACTTACGTAAGAAGGAAAAGCAGGATTGTCGGTGCCATCCTTATTTTTCCCCTGAATTTTAAAATACGAAGAGTCGGAGCCCAGTCCCTTACTTGCCATTACCATCATTGCATTCCATGCATCTGTTGATCCTGCTGTGGCTTCTCCATAATCTTTAATGATATCAAAGTCCTCTTCTTTTCCATTAAAATAAGCTTCCGCAAAATCCTTATCTAACCTCTCCGAAATACTGTATACTCCCCAGTAAATTCCATTCAGATAGAGATGGACAAATTTACTGTGTGCTGATGTTTCTCCCATTTCGAGCTGAGAATCTTTCATCCATGCATCATGAATATACATTCCTCTTTTTCTTTGGGAATAATCAACATGCGTCCACGAATTGTTAAACCCTGCCCTTAAAACGAAAGCGTCATGTTCTTTCGAAGCATTGGTGTTTGGGAAGAGATTGTTTTTAAGCTTTGGAATACCATATTCTCCCTTAAATTCAATATTAAATGAATGTTTTGGGTCTTTTTCGGGGCGGCGGCTGTGGCCTCCATGTAATTCAATTCTGCAATTAGCAAAAAAAGTATTGGAATTGGTTTCATCAAAGTATTCAACAGAGGCTGGCCTTCCCCATTCATACCCAATATCGTATTGAGTAATTTTGGTGGTTCCAACAGGTGCCGGTACATCTTTTTCCGAAACAGGAGCCCCGGTATTCGAATAGATACCTCCTGTAAAAGGATCGGTACCGGACGAAAATAAGTTGTCAATAGATGTAATAACCGAAAGAGTAGGAATGTCCTTAAAAGCCTTATCTATAGACCCGGAATAAAGCGGATTATTAATAATTTCAGGATCCATTTCATAATCAGCAAGAGCATTCCCGGGAATGGCAGTATATGGTCCCCAATTAGAAGGATAACCGACAGGCGTATTATTTTGTCGTTTTACATCACTTAAAAACAGATAGGTTTGGGACGAGGCAAAGCTGCTTTTTCCATTTAAATAAACCACAGCTCGCAAAGGGGTTGTTGTAGTTATTGATATTGGCGATGAGTATAAGAGTCCATCTGTTTCAGTTGGGAAACTGCCGTTTTTTGTGTAACGAATGGATGCTCCCGGAATGGAAGAACTTAAGATAACCTGAAATGGTTGCGTGAAAAATCCCCGATTAACAGAAAATAGTACAGGAGGAATAAAGCTACTGGAGATGTTTGCATAGCCAGGAGTTGGAACATCAAAATAAGTTTGTGCGGAATTAAATTCTCCATACGAAACATTTGTAAATTGCTCTGGAATATCTGAAAATACAGAGGAAAGATTTATACCATTCGAATCAATTAATGCAAGAAAAACATCATTTGCCGAAAGCTTAAAATTTGTATGTAATTCTTTACCAGCAATTGCTCTGTTTTTGCCAGAAGCAAATACAATAAGGTATTGGTTAGGTTGAATGATGGTATCCGGGAAACTCCATTTTTGTGGCAGGGTTTCGTTATCGGTTAAAATCCAGTTAAGCAGTTGAATGGCTGATGTTCCGGGATTATATATTTCTAACCAGTCAGAATAGTCGCCATCTTCATCGGCAACAATTGAATCGTTATAAATCATAAACTCTGTTATAACAAGTTTATGCGAGCCGGCTGCCTCTATTTCCACCCCGGGAAATAATTGAAAAAACAGCAGTGAAACAAAAAAATTATTTAAAATAATGAAAAAGAATAATTTTGAATGCATCGCAGTTAGTGCTGGCTTAGTTTACCAAAAGCTAAATATGCACTTTTTGTTTTAATATTCAAATAATTAATGGGATAGTTTTGAAACCTCTCTACTATCCTTTCTTGTACATTTTAATTTGAGCTGATATGATTCTTCATTTACTAAATTTCGGATTTGAATTTCAATTGCTTCGGCTTTTAAATTTGCCTCACTTAAGGGTAAACCAACTTTCATCTCAGGACGTTTGTGCCCGGTAGAAGTCAGCCAGGCATCTTTTATTATTGCTTGTCTTTCCTCAATTAATTTTAAAATTTCCGCACCATTTTTATTGTTAGAAATGGAACTCATAAAATCATCCTCCTTTGCAATTTGAATTTCACCCAAAAATAAAAGAACCTGCTTAGCCATAACCCAATGCCCAATTTCATTTGGATGCACACCATCTTTGGCATACATAAATGTTGAATCATACTCACGTTTATTTTCAAGGTATTTTCTCATGGGCCAATGAATGTCAATAACTTCCCAGTTTTTTGTGTATCGGCAGCTTATCAGCCAATCAGAATAAATATCGAGAACATTTGCATATTCTTTCCCTTTGCGCTCATCGAATACCGGAGGGGTAAGGTGGATTATTATCGCACCTGTTTTGATAACTTCGTTGTGAAGCCAGTTAATTCCCTCTTTGTATTTCTGAAAACGATTATCGTCAAACGATAAATAAATACCATCATTCATTCCATAACTTGCAAATACTAAATCGGGCTTAATTTGGGTTAATACCCGCTCCAATCGTTCGTGCAAATCCGGTCGGGGAAACCTTCCGCCGGCATGATTTTCTTCAGATAAACCTGATACAGTTTCGCTTGGAAGTCTACAATTAATAATCAAAAATTGCTGATTAGGATGATGAATTTTAATGTATGCTTCAATATAGGATATGTATTGTCCTGCATAAGTAATACTATTCCCGAGAAACAGTATTTTTTTAATATTTTCAGGTATCTTATATCCTGATTGAGCTTTACAATTGAATTGACCCACCAAAAGTGTTATTAGAATAATAGTAAAATGTCTCATGATTTTAATCCAATAATATTTGTTCTTAAGTATTGAATGATAGTGTATAAAATTATGATATATAATCATTTACATTTTATGACTTTTTTTCGATAATTATTTAGTCAACGAAAATAGACAAATAATCAATAAAATGAATCTGAATTAGCATATCCCCGTATCCTCATCACATACATAACAGTTCATAATAGTTACCAAATCAAATTTATAACAAAAATGGAACGATTATTTATTCACGAAACAAAGTACTCTCCTAGAATAGAATTAAACCCAGACGGTAAAATATCCATTCAGGGCCGATCGATGATTGAAGATCCGTTTACATTTTATAACCCAATATTAGCCTGGGTTCAAAATTACAACTCGAAAGTTGTCGATGTAGAAATAAAGCTTGAATATCTCAATACGAGCAGTTCAAAACAGATATTTAGCCTTCTTTTGGAGATTCAAAACAACTTCAATATTGAAAATGCCAAAATAAAATGGTATTATGAGGAGGATGATGAAGATGGCCTTGAATTGGGAAAAGATTTTGAGTCACAAGTCAAAATTCCATTCGATTTTTATGGGTATTCAGATGCAATGGCATAAAATAAAAGCCATTTATCGATTAAATATCAGTACTTTATATTCCATAAATCCTTTTTTGTAATAATACTCCAGTGCAAACCCCGCCTGGAATATGGATATGATTTTCCGGGTTGTTGAAAAAGGAGTTAGGTTTTTAATCAACTGGAGAAAATAGACTAAACAAAAACTCCACCAGGCTTTGCGCATTTTTACCAAATGTGTAAAATCAATTTCCCTTTTTGGGGCAAGTCCGGCTATATTAGCAGCGTCGGAATAGTCTTCATTACTGAACAAATCAATCATTGACCAATTCTTCAATAATAAATTAAAAAATCGGTTGTTAGGCAAACTGCCTATTCTTATATCTTCCACAATAATTAAAAGTCCACCAGGTTTGAGGGATGATGCAAGATTTTGTAAAGAAAACTTCAGATCTTTAGAATGTTTTAAAGACTCAATGGCAATTATTTGATCGAATTTTGGGGCAAACGGTTCATCATAGCTTTTAACTTCAAAAAAACACCGACTGGACAAATTTAATGCAATGGCTGCTTTTTCAGCAAGGACAATTTCGTTCTTACTCAAACTTATACCAAATCCATTTATGTTGTACAAATATGCAAAGGTAAATATGGTTTTTCCGTTACCGCAACCAGCATCTAAAAGCTGAGCACCATTTTTCAAAGGAAAGTTTATCGCCAGCCAATCATTAATATCTTCAATTCCAATATAGGGTTCATCTCGCTCAAATTGAAGCTTCTTATGCACCGCATAGGTTTTGTTCCGTTTCGAAAACCAGCTTTCGAATTTGGCTAATGTATCGTATTTTGTTCCAGTGTCCATTTATAAGATATTAACTTTGAGCTTAATGAAATCTTTTATAGTGCGGAGCCTTTTTTCTAAATGACCGATTCTACTGTTTCCTCGAATTCTGAAATAGATTTTCCCCACAATTGTGGATTGTAAGTGGCCGCTTCTGCACATAATTTTTGGTATTGGGATTCATTCTGAAGTAATTTCTTTATTGTTTCCCCAAGCGAATCTTTATCATTTACCTTAAAAAATATTCCCATTGTCGATGGTACCGTTTGAGAAATAGCTCCGCATAATGAAGCAATTACTGGAATACCATGAGAGAGGGCTTCTGTCAGAACCATTCCGTATGTTTCAAATTCCGAAGGATGAATTAGCAAATCGGAATTTAC
>Ga0316608_1001219_pt1 | contig 10589 bp, 10 predicted proteins | sample MIS2016152B_MG_FD_207673 | JGI IMG/M metagenome (GOLD analysis project Ga0316608, IMG submission 207673) | Microbial mat bacterial communities from Middle Island sinkhole, Lake Huron, Michigan, United States - MIS.2016.152B | ecosystem: Environmental > Aquatic > Freshwater > Lake > Sediment... | reverse complement strand
GTAAGGTTTAAGATTCTGGCTTAAGGCGATGCTCACGACAAATTTTATCGGCATCGGCTTGCGTTAAAGGTAAATTGGTTAATTGGCAATGATAGTGATTTTGTACTTCTGAAAAATGCGTACAAGTATGGCATAAGCCAAAACTTCTTGATTGGTTCGCTGTTTGTAGTGCAATTAAAGTTGCCTGTAACGCCACATCCAAGGAAGTAAATTTTTGTTGCGCAACCCATTGTTGTGCTTGACTAAAAACATCTAACGGGCGGATTTTTTCAGCCAATTCAATTCCCGCCGCAAGCAAGCTCAAATGCACCACACGCCCATCTTCTGTATCGGTTGTTTTGGCAATATAACCTTTGCGCTCTAAAACCTGCAAAGATTGTGAGACCGTGCCTTTGGTTAGCCCTAAATAGTCGGCAACCGCCGCAGGTGTATCGCTGTGACGATTGCAATGGGCTAAAAATTCAATCACTTGCGCATGAATAGGCTGCAAACCAAGCGCGGCGTAGCTTTTTCGCTGCTCTGAACGTAATAAGGTGCTGATACGTTCAATCAGCCTAAAGGTAGTTAAGTCTGGCATTGAACCTCATTTTAACGTGCGCATTGTCTAAGCGGACACTATTCATTTTTGGCTTGTAAATAAGGCGGCATTTGTGCTAGCAATTGTCTACGCCCTCGCACCCAAATGCCTGCTAAGGCAACAAACATTAAGCCACACGACCCTAAGGTCATATAAATAAGATTTTTTAATTGCGACACTTCGTTAATTAAAATCACACTGGCAACAGGCGCGTCTGGTTTTTTATCGTCAACGACTAACGGCTTGGCATAATTGCGCAAAGCTTTAACATCTTTTTTAAGGCTGTTGACCGTTTCTAAAGCAGACAACGGTTTGTCACGCTGAATATTTCGTTCTAATGATTTAAGCTTGCTTTCAATAGACCCGCTAATTAAACCAATGAGTTGACTTTTTAACGCATCCACTTCAGGGCTAATGGCAGGATTTTTTAACGCATAACTTGCCTCTATGAGCTGTTTTTCTTGTAACTGTGTGACTAAATCTTTTGAAGACAGCAAGAAAGAACTCAGCACCAAGACAATTGCCATTAATACCAAACTTGCCATGAGTAATATCCGGTTCATTTTTGCCAAGCTTTGCTGTTGTAATTGTCTGTGCAAAACAAAAACCGCTTGCTCAGGCGCAACGACTTCGGGTTCGATTGTGTGTACTTTACCCATTGTTCTCTCCTGCCCTCCCCTAATTTATAATGAAAGCTTCTTTTACTATTTGAACTTTCTATTGGCGGCAATCCGCATTCTTAGTGCATTCAGCTTAATAAACCCTTCGGCATCTTTTTGATTATAAGCCCCTTTGTCATCTTCAAAAGTGGCGATACTTTCATCAAACAAACTGTCTGTATGCGATTGTCGTCCAACCACGCTAACACTGCCTTTGTATAATTTAACCCGCACTTTGCCATTGACATTCACTTGTGAGGCATCAATCATGGTTTGCAACATTTCCCGCTCAGGACTCCACCAGTAACCGTTGTAAATAAGGGAAGCATAACGCGGCATGAGTTCATCTTTTAAATGCGCGACTTCACGGTCTAAAGTCAAAGATTCGATGGCACGATGGGCTTTTAACATCACCGTGCCTGCGGGAGTTTCATAGCAGCCACGCGATTTCATGCCCACATAGCGATTTTCTACAATATCCAATCGCCCCACACCATTTGCGCCAGCCACTTGATTTAACTGCTCTAAAACTTGTGCAGGACTAACGGGCTGGTCATTAATGGCAATAATATCGCCGTATTGATAGGTTAATTCCACATAAGTTGCTTGATCAGGGGCGTTTTCAGGTGATACCGACCAACGCCACATTTCATCTTCAGGCTCTGCCCACGGGTCTTCTAAAATACCGCCTTCATAGGAAATATGCAGTAAATTGGCATCCATTGAATACGGCGAGGCTTTGCCTTTTTTCATTTCGATAGGAATGGCGTGTTTTTCTGCATACGCTAATAAGGCTTGCCGCGAGTTCATATCCCATTCCCGCCACGGTGCAATCACTTTAATATCAGGACGCAACGCATACGCCCCCAATTCAAAGCGCACTTGGTCATTGCCTTTGCCCGTTGCGCCGTGTGAAATAGCATCCGCGCCTGTTTCATTGGCAATTTCAATTAAGCGTTTGGCAATTAAAGGACGCGCAATGGACGTACCTAATAAATATTCGCCTTCGTAAATGGTATTGGCACGAAACATTGGAAATACAAAGTCACGCGCAAATTCCTCGCGCACATCTTCAATATAAATTTCTTTAATTCCTGCGGCAGTGGCTTTTGTGCGGGCAGGTTCAACTTCTTCACCTTGTCCTAAATCTGCCGTAAACGTTACCACTTCCGCCGAATAGGTATCTTGCAACCATTTTAAAATCACCGAAGTATCCAAACCGCCTGAGTAGGCTAAGACCACTTTTTTGATTTCTGACATAAAATTTACACCGTTGAGTTAAAAAATCTTTGAATTATACCCGAAAACCTGTTTTTCACCTTGCTAATTATTGTTCAACAATCGACAGCTCTCTTTTTTACTTTGTGATTAACACTTAAATTCGGTATTGTGTTGGCTATTTTAACCAGTGGAGTAATCGTTATGTCTTCTTATCCTGAAAAAACCTGTGTCATTGAAAGCTTAGTTCGTCATCCAAAATTAGTTGAAGCAACGCTTGCAGGGCGCAAAACGCAACAACGCCGCAATGGGGTGTATGCTTATCCTGAAGAAACCTTTGAATTGGAAGGGGTGATGTTTAAAGTGACTTCGTTGGTGCGGCAACGGTTAGGTGATATGAGCGATAGTGATGCGCAAGCAGAAGGCTATCCAAGTCTTGCAATGTATAAAGATTTAATTTTAAAAATGCACGCGGGTATGGCGTGGAATGAGGATGATAAGGTTTGGGTACATACTTTTGCGAAAGTGTAAGGTAGTGATTTTCCCCTTTGCTTAAAATCAAGGGGGATTTACAAAAATTATCACCTTGTTTTGCTCTCTAACAGTGCATTAATTTTGAACAGGGTTTTAGCAAAGTGTCGGGAACGTTGATAAGGATTTGCATGATGTTTTCCTATTTTTATTTCTTACAGGATTAATTCTTACTTACTATGTGAATTGCCCTTGCCGTTTTTTCTTCAGTCGCTGGTATTATTTTAAATTCTACTATCAAGCCAATATCTAGTTTTTTTAAGATTTCATCTGTAGAATTTACTCTAAAATAAACTGATTCATTATTCCCATACTTAATACGACCATCTGCGCCTTTTTCGTTGTTATGTAATATTTGATTAATTTTTCCAACGTATACTTGCTTAGTATTTTCAGGAGTTGTATTAAAACTATTCCAATATTTTTTTAACTCAGCTTTAAGCTCTTGAAGCTTATCAACTGTCATTATAGGTCTGCCAAATTGCGATAACTCTGATTGCAATTTTAATGGAATTTTCCATCCCTCTTTGACTCGTATTAATTGAGATAATGAAAAGTGTTTAAAGGCTAAGTCGCTTTCTTTTTTTAATTTTAATAGCTCTCCTAGCAAAAATAATAGCTCAATTTTATATTCTAAATCACCAAAATTATTAATTGCCGAAATAGCATAATTAAATGCTTTATCTATATCACCTGATTCTTTATATAAAACAGCTAATTCCTTTTGAATAAACCACTCTTTTTTTCTTCGCAAAACCTGTTCAAGCTCTGAAATAGCATCAGCAGAATTTCCTAAGCCTTTTTTAGACAAAGCTATTCTACGAGCAAACCAAGCATCATTCGAATAATGGAATACATCAAAAGTCTCAAGTGCGTATTTTGAAACCTCATAACACTCTTGAAACATACCTAGTTTTATAAGTGCTTTTGATTTGGAAGCAAACCAATTTTCTTTATCGGATGCTAATTCCATTGGCTTTTTTTGTCCTTTTCTTTCGACTTCAATTACGTCACAAGTTGTATGAAGTTGCTCTGGTGAAACCAAGTTGCATATTTCATTAATTAGTTTCCAATTAGCATTAGGCTTCTTTTTTTCAACTTTAAGAACAGTATTGAATAATTTTGAAAAAACCAGATATGAAAACTCACTATTTACCTTAAGGGTTAATGGCAAAAAATACTCAATCCATTGAATTATTTCCGATTTACTGTAATGATTATTACTTGTTGTTTCTATTTCTTCATCATCAAATGTTTCATTTTCAATTTGATAGTTATCATTGAGATTATTTTCTGCTTTAAATTTGTCGTACAAAAGCCATCCGTATGGGTTTAAAATTCTTTCTGTTGTGTTTTCATTAATATATATTTTATATATTTGCATAAACTTAAAAGCATAATCAATATTTCCAGTTTTTCGCAATGCTGTCAGCATTCCAGAAACTAAATATTCATTTGACGCAATTTGTTCTAAAGTAAATTCAGACTTATTCGCTTTAAAATATTTTAAAGTCTCGGAAAATATTTTTTCTTTGTTTAAGTTTAAAATAGCTTTACTAAATTCAACTAATGTTGCCATGATTTAATCCTTTAATTGTTGGATAGCATTTTTGAAATTATCCCATATCGTAGGATTGTTATAGTATTTTGCTGTTATGTTACTAAAAATACCTTCACTCTTCTTGTAGTCAACTTCTATTTGCAGCTCCCGTTCACTTTCATACAAACGTATTTTATCTTTGCAATCTGTTTGAATGATAAAGTCAAACTTGATTTTATCATTATCAAGAATTCTTGATAACCTTTGATATTGAAATTTTCGCCACGCATCTTTAATGATTGAAAAATCAAATTCAACTGTATTCTGTCTGATTATTTCAATGATGCTATTTCCATAATTAACATCTCCATCTGTAAGTTTTGGTAATTTAAACTCACCTTTTTTGTTATAACTGAAAGAAATAATAGATTTTTGATTGCCATTTGTTAAATGGTATCTTTCTTGCCAAAGAAGATTTTCAATCTTTTCTATGATTGATTGGCTATTCTTTATCTTATTGGCAATAAACTCTCTCAATTCTAATAATCTGCTTTCTTGGTTTGGATTGTTAGATACAAAAATACTGCTTATAATCTTATTTCCAAAATTACTATCTATAATTTGGGTGTTATCAAATGGTGTTATTGGCTCATAATTCATTAAATAAACTTTTTCCTTGGCTCGTGTAATTCCTGTATAAATCATACGAAAGTAAGGTTCATGAGTTTTGCTATTACTGAATCGAGAGCCGGGCGTTGTGTCAATTATAACCTCTTGCCACTTATAAGATGATGATTTATCAATAGTCATTGCCCAACCAAACTTTAAAAAAGCTGCATTTTTAAATTTGTAATAGTCGGTTGCAGGGGAGTTTTTTATATTGAACCGATATTTTTTTCTTGCAGATTTGAATAATTTTTTTTGTTCTCTGACTTTTTCATCTAATTTGGTTTTAACTTTTTCACCTTTATCAAGTTTTTGTTTTAAAATTTCAATTTCAGAATCAAGAAACCGGTATTTCTCAGAATTTAGTATTTCTGAGTATTCTATTGTATTTTCAAAAGGATTTAATTTTAAAAACTCACTGATAGAAGAGTTTAAAAGAATTTTAAATGCTATGATTTCATCTTTAGAAAGTTCAGATTTGGGACTTAATCTGTAATTTTCAAAACTTAAAACAGTTAATTCTTGTCCAGTATCATTCACTAATAAAGCTATTTCACGAAATTTTAAAGTAGCAACAAGCTCACCTTTTTTGTTAAATATGGGCTTATCTATAGTACTATAGACTGCGATTACTGTTGCAAATTGCCCATTATAAATTTTTTTAGGCTCTGCAAAAGGACTATCACTATTTTCTATTGAAATATTATTATTGAAAATAACTAAATCATTTATTGCAATATCTTCACCATTTTTAATTATAACTTCTTTTATTCTTTTATTGAACGCTTGTGATTTTTCATTGGTAAAACAAAGTATATGGCAATCAATTTTATTATAAATGATATTTGAAACTAATTTTAATGAGTCTTCTTTATTTAAAAAATAGAAGTTATCGCTTTCATTGAAACTAAGAAAATTAAAATAGCGGAGTCGAATATTTTCAACACACAGCATTGCCTGTTTGTTGATATTAGAAAAGTCAGGTTTATCTAATAATTCATAAGAGTTTGTATTTAGTTTGTATGCTTCTTTTAAATAAGAAGGATTTAAAGGTAATTCATCATTCTTTCCCAATTGAATTTGGAATGAGTCTCCAATAAAAATTATTTTTCTTTTATTCTTGGTTAAATCACAAAAATTTATAAAATCTTTTAATAAATAACCTGTGCCAAATATTAAATCAATTGACTGATTAAATGAATCAGAAACAAGTTGCGATTCATCAACGATAAATAAAGCATTTTTGGAGTTGTCACAGCTTTTTAATGGAATTTCTTCAATTTCTAATTCTTCAAGTTTTTCTTGCTGTTCTGATTCTTCACTACTTTCTTTTTGTCCTCCATAAATGTAGGAATAAATACTATTCACTCTTTCTAAGCTGCTAATTGAAAGCAAATTATTAGCGACACGAGCCGATGAAGCAAAAATTTCAGTTTCTTGTATTCCTGAATCCTGGGCAAGTTTTTGTATAAATGGAATAAGATATGATTTACCACTATTAGCAGTTCCGTGTAGTATAAAAACTTGTTGTTCAGGACTTTCTAAAAACTTTTCAATTTCTGTTAATGCTGATTTTTGGTCTGCATACAAATTTTTATAATCCAATGTTACTAATTTATCTTCAATCATTTTATTTTCCATATTTTAATTTTATCGGAGTATTTAAATTTGTAAGATTAACAGAGCGACAGTAAAATCCATTACAACAATAAATAGAACAGCCTTGTTATTCAGCAAAATGGGTTTTAGATTTAAGAGCTTGGCACAACTTCACTTCAAATCCCTGAAATCAAAAAATCCACCGCTGCAATAACCTCTGCCCGATAATGGGAAAAATTCCCTATTTCCTTACCTAACACTTTCCGGTCAACACCTGCTATTTGTGACGTTAAAACCACAAACTCACGCTCTTCAATTTCAAGTAGTGGACAAAGCTTTGTCATAGCAGCTTTGCCTATCGTAGACTTAAGAGCTAATGGAATCACTACCGTTGTTTGCAAATCATCCAGCAAATCAGACTGAATATCCAACAAATACGGCACTCGCTGCTTGCTCGAACGATTAGCATTTTCATAAACCCAAAACTGCGCCATTAAAAACTCCGTAAATCATCACTAAATAAGCCATGAGTCTCTACCATTTCGTTGTACGCTTTGATGGCGGCGGCGTTTTCCTGTTTCCACAATTCACGTTGTTTAGCATGGACAACTTCAATCAAAGCCGCTTCCAAAGTTGCGGATAAATTGATTTTGAGTTGTTTGGCTTTTAATAATAACTCACTATTAATGCTCACATTAGTTGGTTTCTTTAAGGACTGAGTGTTAAGAGCAATAGTCATTGAAAACTCCAATAAATAAAATGATACATTCTATGCACATTATTTATGTGCATCAACAAATTTCAGGCATAAAAAAACCCGACCAAACTCTGCAATCGGGTTTTGCGTTAAGAGCTTGGCGCAGCCTACTTTCCTGACGGCAAAATCAAGGCAAACACTCCTAACAAAACCTTCAAATTTTCACCGCTAGAAAAATACATATTTTCATCAATCATTAAAATATTTTGGCTTAATTTGAGAAATTTCCAATCAATACCATTCGTCACCACACCGTAAATCGTTTCTATTTCATTTTGCTCTTGCTGATTAAACAACTGCGCCGCCACCATTTCCGCACCCGCTTGCGCCAAACCTTCTTCAATACTACGGTTCTTTGCCTCAACAATGCACACAATCGGACTATCTAACGCTAATAAGCGGCTTTTTCCTGCCACAATGTAATCACAAATGCCGGATAATTGCTCATTAATAGTTAAGCTGCAACCGGAAAAAATGGTAATGCTTTGCTGTGAATGTTCATAAACATCAAACAAAATCGGTGTAATCAAATTTTCAGAGCGAGATTTTTCTGAAAATGTTGAGGGCAACATCTTGGCAACTTCTAAACTGTGCAATAGAAAAACACTCGGAGGAACTTCTTGAATAGTCGGAAATAAATCAGTAACTTGGTAAGTAATTGCCAATTTTTTAGTCAATTCTTTGAGCGTTTGATAATCCGAATATGACATAACTTTTCTCCCTTATCTGGCGAGCATAAAAAAACCATTCTATCACGCGATAAAATGGGTTTGTGTTTAAGAGCCTGGCACAGCTTAACTTTCATAAGGCAAATGGGTGTAGTCAATGTATCTTGATTGTTTTGGAAATCTTTATCAGTTCTCTAGTTTAAAAGCTTATATCGCTCATATAATTAACCCAAACTGATTGGCTATTATAAAGTCAAGCCTCATGGGTAATTAGTAATACCCGATAACTTTCGACGCATTACTTAACGCATCAATCACCTGCATCAGCACATCAACTTCCTGTTGCGTATTGTACATTGCAAACGAAACGCGCACCGTGGCAGGAATAGCATAAAACTTCATAATCGGTATTGTGCTGGTTTTGCTGTTGTCGATAACAGGCTGTACAACGCCCAGCCAATGGATAGCCGATGCGCAGGTCGATGAACTTTGTACGAAGGATGGTGGCATTAAAGTTTATGAAACCGTCACTTTGCCGAAGGAGCGGTTTTCACTCGTTCCCAAACGCCCGTTTGGAAACGCAACCCCGATAAATTTTGCCTAATTTGGATAATGTCTACAAAGCGAGGGAATCCAATCGCTTATAGATTGCTTTTGCCCGTTCAATCATTTCCGCATCTTCAGAACGAATAGCAACATTCACCTCTGCGGGTGGCAGGATGGTGGTACTATTTTCCAAAGTTTGATGCCATTTCGCCTGAAACTCTTGCTCGTGAGGTTTCCATGCTTTCATTTGTCCCACTTCCCAATTGAGCATCGTCGGATCAAAATCGACACCGATCGCATGACAATATTTTTCTAAGATTATCTGTGGGTTACGACGAAAACGGGTTGCTTCGACCACGACCGCTGTTTGTCCTAGTTCCTCAGTAACGATAGAAAAAAGCTGCTCAAGTGCCGTAAAACCAAATTCTTCTTCAGAAACGGTAATTCCCTGCTTGTAAATTGAAGCGATTACTTCAACTGGATGCCGAAGAATAAACGTGTTGGTGAGAGAAGCCAAAAATGTCTTATCAATATAAGGCAAAGCTTGATAGGCCATATCTTTGAAAAATATAGGCTTTTCTTTCACAGGCTTGAGCGTTTCCATTGCCATGACCGCACTGTATTGGTATTGTTCAGGGCATTCGCCAAATGTTGTGGCACGTCGCCATTGACTAAAGTAGTAGACATCCGCAAAAGGTTCATGAACAACCTTCATATCTTCCCGACATGAAAAGGTTTTTTCAAAAGCAGTGGATATGCTACGCGGAGTTGCCCACAACGCTATAATTTTAGAGCGATTAGTTGGCATACTTATGCTCCTGTCCCAACGTAAGGCATAAGTGTCTTGCGCAATAAATCAGCATCGACAGACGGACAGGTTAGCCCACTACTGGCTAATCCCGCCAGAGTGTTTTGACAATCAAACGTTCGCATCATGGAAGAAATATCAAAATAAGAATGCCCGTCCGACTGCTCTGTTTTAGGCAATTTTTCCGCTAACAAGGGAAGCAAAACACCCAGTGCCGTTTCTTGCTCTAGCTCTGCTGCCGCTTGTAAGGTTTCCAACCATGCTGCGTAAGGAACATCCTGTATCTGATGCCCTAAATCTCGCAGAGTTTCCACGACCGTTGTCCAACGAGTCGGTTGCGGATTGGTTAAATGGAAAACACTTCCCAAAGACTCAGGCTGACCAGAGAGTTGCACAATAGCGCGGCTAATATAATCGACTGGCGAAAAATCAACGGGGGCATCTAAATAGGGAGCTTTTCCTTGTTCCACAAACAATTTAATCAGTCGCGCTAATAAATCATCCACGTTTGCCGCGCCTGTTTGACTGTGAGCCGTAATGCCGCCGAGTCGATAAATGACTACAGGCATTCCACGTTGGCGAGCAATATGAATCAATTGTTCGGATACCCACTTGCTTTGAGCATAACCCCCATAAATATTGCCCGCCGCCGTCATGTCTTCGTTTTCGTATAAAGTTTCCTGCCCAACATAACCGCTGGCTTCAAACACACCCACCGAAGAAATATAATGTACCGCTTTAAGTTTGCCATGCGCTGCAAGACGTAAGATTTCCTGAGTCCCCCGAACATTCGCTGCTTCCACAGCGGCATAAGGATAGAGAATATTCACAGCCGCACCAACATGATAGATAAGTTCTATTGCTTGTGCCAATTTTTCAAAGTGTTGCGCATCTAATCCCAACAAAGGGCGTTCCAAATCCCCCACAATAGGCACAATGCGAGCCACATAATCCTTATTTGTGATGAGATGTCCTAATTGGTAACGAGTAAGATTGTCCGTAAGACGTTGCCATCCTGCC
>Ga0316608_1001214_pt1 | contig 10599 bp, 8 predicted proteins | sample MIS2016152B_MG_FD_207673 | JGI IMG/M metagenome (GOLD analysis project Ga0316608, IMG submission 207673) | Microbial mat bacterial communities from Middle Island sinkhole, Lake Huron, Michigan, United States - MIS.2016.152B | ecosystem: Environmental > Aquatic > Freshwater > Lake > Sediment... | reverse complement strand
AATCTTGCGCCCACCATCTCCGCGCCGCATTGCCCATACCAATGGTCAAGGTTATCATCTTTGGCCTCGAAAATTGCAATAACAGGGGCGGAAATATTGAGGGAGAGGTTTTTGGTCAGCAAAAAATCACACCGTCCTTTGAGCGATTTGGTTACATCAACATCAAAGGTATTGCCCGAAAAAAGATTAAATTTATGCCGATTACGGTTTGCTAACTCCGTTAATAGCGGCGCAATCAACCATTCTGATTTCGCTTTTTCCGTATTCAAGGGTAAAACTTTACCATATTCCAAACTTTGCTTAAGCCAAACACTCGGTTCAATCATTTCCCCGCTTAAATTCAAGGCTTCCTTGCGATTAGCGATGCCACAAATAGTCTGTAAATCTTCTAAACTGTAATCAGAATAACTAGAGGGTCTTTTGGGTTTGGTCATGCGAAAAAAGTTATTTTGGAGTGCAAACCTTTAGGTTTGCTTGTTTGTTGTCTGGCAAACCTGAAGGTTTGCACTCCTGGTTAATTCTACTCCGAAAAATCCATCACAATCGTATACATTTCGCCTGATTGCACCAGGCTCACGCCAACGAGGTGATAATCGGCATTGAGCATGTTTTGGCGGTGGAGTTTGCTGTTCATGAGCCAATTGAGGGCGACTTGCACGGTTTTATCGCTGGGTTGGTTGTTGCGCTGAATATTTTCGCCCACATGGTAGGGGTTGCCAAATTTGCCCGCGATGAGCCGTTGGCGGAGGGTTTGACCGTCGGGGTTGACATGCCCAAAAAAGTCGCGCATGACCATGTCTTGGGCATGACCCAACGCCACTGATTTTAAGGTTTCGTCTTCTAACAATGGCGGGAGGTGGTTTTGCTCACGTTCAGCGTTGAGGGCGGCAATCATTTGTGCCACTAACTGGGGTTGATTGAGAGGCGGGGGGCCTTGGCGGGTGGGTTGGCTGCTGCTGGGTTTGGTGCGAAGGGTAGGGAAGATGATGGGGACGGCGACTAAATCCCCTTTTTTGAGGGCGGCGGGCAATAAACTGGGGTTGGTATATAAGACATCACGCACGCTAGAGCCATATTTTGAGACAATACTGAGTAAGGTTTCGTTGGCTTTCACTTGATATAATACAATGGGGACACCTAACATGAGGCCATCATTAGAGGGAATGAGTAATTTAGTTCCTACCCGTAATTGTTGCGGGTTGGTAATATTGTTAATGGCTAGTAGTAGTTCTGCCGAAACATTAAACTCATCGGCGATGGTTAAAATGGCATCACCTGGTTGCACCTCGTAATATTGTTCAATGGCTGAACTGGCAGTTTGTGGGGTTGGTTCGAGGGAAAAGATGGTGGGGATTTTGACTTGGTCGCCGACCTGAATGGTTTTGAGGGTAAATTGGGGGTTCGCTTTCGTAATGGCCTCAACACTAGAGCCAAATCTGGCGGCGACGCTGAGGATGGTATCCCCCCTTTTTACTTCGTATAGTTCGTGGGCGTGAGGTTTTTCAGGAATGAGTAACTTTTGCCCGACAGCTAAACTGGCGGTGCTGTGGAGTTGATTCGCTAGGAGAATGGCCTCAGCGGTTATGCCATGCTCTAGGGCAATGGAAACTAAAACCTCGCCAGGTCGTACAATGTGAGTGATATAATTGGGGGTGGGCGTGGCGGTGGGGGAAGCGGTCGGCGCGGGCAGATTTAAGGGTCGGGCGGTGGGGGTGTTGGTGGGAGCTAGGAGTGGGTTGAAGGCAATGAGGGGTTTATAATCAGGTGACGATAGATTAATCAGGGGTTGGTAATAAATGGGCGTTGCCGTGGCGAGGGGCGCGGATAAAGTTTGGGGTATGGTAGTGGTATTTTGAACCACTACCATACCCCCGATTAACGCCAAGCTAGATAATATCCACCATAAATGGTGGCGTAGAGTGTGCCATAAAAATGACATTATTCATTAGCAAAGATTAGCACAAAGGTATGGAATTGTTGCATATTCGATACCCCTACGCCAATACGGGTATATTTGGGGTGTAGAATGTTATAACGGTGGGGGCCGTCGCCCATAAACCAATTGATGGATTGTTCAACGGTTTCACTTTCGGGGCGAATATTTCGTTCAATATTTTCACTGACTTGTTCCATAGCCAACCCTTGTTCTTGGACGAGGGCTTTGGCATTTTTGCCTTCAGGATTCCAATGGCTGAAATAGCCGCGCGTGTCCATGTCCTGGGCGCGGGCCATCGCCACTTGATTTAGCCCTTCATCAACCACGTAGGCTGATAAGCCATTGGCTTGGCGGTAGGCATTGATGGCGGCAATCATTTGTTGTTGCAGGCCAATAATGCCTGGGCTAGAGAGGGCGGGAATGGTGACAGGTTCAATTTTGCTGTAACTTTGCGAAACATAAGTGGTACTACGAGGTTGGGTTAAGGGGATAACGAGTTGTTGCCCAATTTGTAAGGTTGTTGGGTCAAGGGCGGGGTTGGCGGCTAAAATGTCCTCTACGGTTGAGCCATATGCCACACTGAGACCTAACAGGGTCTCGCCGCGATTGATGGCATGGAGGGTGGTGTGGTGATTGAGGGCCGCATCAGCCATATCATCGCCGCTAGGGATAATTAACTCTTGTCCGACTTGCAGGCTTGAGGGGTCAAAAATCCCGTTGACTTGCATGAGGACATCGGTTGAAACGTCATATTTGTTTGCAATGTATAGGGGACTTTCACCTTTGGCAATCACATGGATACGAGGCGTGGGGGTGGGTGTGGGTGATTCTTTGGGTGTGGCGGTGGCGGTGGGTTCAGCAGGGGTAGCCGTTGGGGTCACGGGGATAATTAATTCTTGACCGATTTGTAATAATGTGGGGTCATCAATGTTATTTGCGGCCATGATAGCATCAACATCGGTGCCATAATTCATGGCAATAGAGAGTAACATCTCTCCTTTTTCAATCACATGGGTAACGATGATGGGTGTTGGCGTATCGGTGGGAGAAAGGGTGGCTGCTTGAGTGGCAGTGGGTTGGGCGGCGGTGGTGGGTTTGGGGAGTTTGGTGGGGAGGGGGAAGGCATTTTGTTTGGCAATGGAAGCCGTAAATAAACCTTGAGTGGAGGTGCCAGCCGTTTGTTTGGAATTTTTGGCTTTTTTGACAATGGCGGGGCTGGCAGCATCTGCTTGCGGGAAAACGAATAAGTAGGTTAAGCCAACTACCAACGTCATCCACCATAAATGGAGAAATAAGCGGTTTTTCGGTGCTTTACACTGCTTTTTAGTTGGTTTTTTAAGGGGTTCACCTGGTTTGATTTGGTTATCGTTCATGTGGATTCACCTTTTGGAGACCTGAATTTAGTTTACTAGTCATCATTCTATTATAGCCCTCAAAAGGCTATCCTGTCAAAAGTGTGGATGGGTACTAGGCAATTTGGCGTAGGTGAAAACTCCTGTCATGGTGCGCCCACATCTTGTCGGCTGGAATGTAGCCAACAGGATGTGGGCGCACCATTTAAAATAGCCCCAAGCGTTGCAATAAGTTATGAATATCTTGCTGGGATTGGTAGGGAACATAGGTCAAGGCCATTTGTAAAATTAAGCCAATCGCCAAGAAAATGGCGAGAAATAAAAAGTTTTGTTTCGTTGCTTGTGGCATAAATCTCCCCACGGTGGCGGGGCTTGCTTCTTCGGTGGGCGCGGCATGGAGGGGGACAGCGGCGGCAAAATCATCGGGGGGCAACCAGGTGCTAAAAATTGCCCCATGAGCATAAGCGGAGCGTAGTTTAGGATTACGTTTTCGTTGCAGCCGTTCCTCTAACCACAGATTGCCTTCACGGTTGGTGCAATCATCGGCAGGGCAGCCCACCACTTGCACTTCATCTGCTCCCGCTTGGATGGCATGGGTTAGCAAATCTGGGTGAAGCATACCCGCGCAGATGACAGGGATAGTGACTAGGTCACTGCTATTAGAGTTAAAGTTTTGTAAGCCTTGCATGAAGTGACGTTCACAGGCAAAGATAATTTTGAGGGGCTGTTGGGCGGCTTTGGCAGTGGCAATGTGAGCGTTGACCTCTTCCCACAATAATTCGGCGGGGCGGTTGCCGAGAGTGAGGGCGAGGGTGGGGCATGAGCCGAGGCAAATGCCACATGAAACGCATAAATCAGGTTGTGCTACGGCGACTGATTCGTAAGGGCTGCCGTCTTCACGCGGGATCATGGTGAGGACGTTATAGGGGCAATCCTCGGCGCAAAAGCCGCAACCAATGCAGCGTTCAGCATGTACGACAATGGGTGGCTGCTTTTTGGTGGGCAGTAGCCAGGGAATGGCGGCGGAGACTCCCCAGGCGATGATGAGCGCGGCGACCCCTGACCATAAGATGGTGGGGGATTCGGTCAGGGCGGAGGGCAGATAAAAAAGGAAAATTAAATCAATGGTGGTAACGCCTGGCATTTTAGTAAAGTCGGCAATGGGTAGCATCCCCAGGGGAAAGGTGAAACACATGATCACAAGTGATGCGCCCATGATAATCATCCAATGTTGCGGTGGGAAAAATTTGGGGCGACTGAGCCGCTTAATGTGTAGCCAGTAAAAAGTGGCGACCAAAACCGATAAGCCAACATGTAATATAACCAAAAGGAACATGAATCGCCAGAGCTTATCTTTAGCTCCTACATCTAATACACTGAGATAGAAGGATTGGGCGAGGGGGGGAAACAGGGACAGGAGGTTGAGGAAGGCTTGGCTGATGAGTTGCGCGCCGCTATCCCACACTAGCCAATAACCTGTAATGCCTGCCAACCAAATCATGGCGACAGAGGCGATGCCGCTGACCCAAGCCAGCGAACGCGCCCCATGAAATCGTCCCGTGAAGAACATGCGAATGGCATGAAGCAGGGTAAAGATGACCAAGCCGCCAGAGGCATAACGATGAACGGCGCGGGCGGTGCGGGAGACGAAAAAGCCTTCCATGTGCGCCACTGATTCGTAAGAAACTTTTGCGCCATATTGATAGAACATGATAAGGTAAAGCCCTGTGCCGAAAACAACGGCTAACATAAAAAAGGCAATCGTACCCGTGTGATAGAACGGGTTAAGTTGAGGGGAGATGAGCAGTTTGTTAATGGGATTTTCTACGGCTAGGGCTATTCTTTCTAGCCAACGGAAGACGCGGCTGGCGATATGGCGGCGGATAGGCCAATCAATGGCGGGTGGGGCTTCCGTTTGGTTGGTAATGGGAAGGTCTTGCCAGGTGAGGTGAACGTTGGGTTTGTGGTTGGGTGATGTTTCCATGTAATAATGTTTTATAAAAACAAATAGGCGAGACGGCGAAAAATATTCGCACTCTCGCCTATTTGTTTTGCAATAGACATTATACCGATTTAATGATTTTCGTAGGGGCAGGGCTTGTCCCTGCCCACAATGGGGGCAAGCACAAGGCATTGCCCCTACAAAATGTCAACGATTTTTTAATCGGTATAAACTCTAATATATTCCAGACCTTACAAGTTTTTAAAACAACTGCTGTTAACTTAAAAACCGATTAGGTCTACCAGGGTTTGAAGCCTGGTGAGGTCAATTCGATGGTGCGTACCATTTCAATGAGGACAGGCCCGTAAGAAACTACAATCAAGAAGGCGGCACCTGCTAACCAGGGTTTCCATTGGGAGAGTAACATGGGGCCTTGTTCGGCGTGGGTGACTGCGTCGGCAAAGGGAATGGTGGGAATTTCGTTGGGTGCAAGTTTGCGGCCAAAAAATATTGTGCCGATAACATTGACATAAATTAGAATGTAAGAAATGAAGAGAATGGTACCGCCTAAACCGACCATTAACAGGAGAACATTCCAATCAGGGTTGGTCATGGCCGCAGATTTGATACTTGCGCCGAGTTCAGTGCGGCGGGGCGCGCCTAACAAACCCATTAAGTGCATGCCACGGGAGAAGATAATCATGCCGAAGAACCAGGTCCAGGCTTGGGCTAGGGCAATGTGGCGGCTGAATAGGGCGCGGCCTGTTAAGTGGGGCAATAGCCAGTAGACAATGCCCACAAAGGTTAAGGCGACGGCACTGCCCACGGTGAGGTGGAAATGACCTGAGACCCAGGCGGTGTTGTGGACAACTAAGTTGACATTGTAAGAGGCGTTAATAACGCCACCAATGCCACCAAAGATGAAGATGATAGCGGCGAGGAGTTGGGCGGTTAATTCGGGTTTGCCCCAGGGCAGGCTGAGAATCCAGGTGAGTGCGCCTTTGCCACCATTCATGCGCCCGGCGATGTGTAGCGAAGCCCACAGGTTATAGGCCGTGAGAAGGCTGGGGAAGGCTACGCCTAATGTTAAGGCACCATGAAATAGTTTCCAGCCGACAGAAATGCCAGGGTCAGTGATTTGGTGGTGGAAACCGACGGGGGTGGAGAGAACCAGAAATAAAACGAAAGAGAGACGTGCCATGGGGTCGCTGAATAATTTACCACCCGCCAATTTTGGCACCATGACATACCATGAAAGGTAGGCGGGGAGTAGCCAGAAATAGACGAGGGGATGTCCCGTATACCAGAAAAGGGTACGGGCAAGTTGCGGGTCAATGCCGCTAATGAGGCCGAGTGACCAGGGAATGAGTAGGGCTAATTCTTCAATGGCGAGGCCGAGGGTGGCGATTTGCCACATGGCCATGGTGATGACGGCCATGAAGGCGGGCAGCGGGGCGCGCTGGTTGGGGTGTTCTTGATACCAGGCGTAGAGGGTGAAGAATAAACTGTAACCTACGACCCAACTACCGACCACAAACAGGGTTGCACCGATATAAAAGGTGGGGTGCGCCATGAGGGGGGGGTAAAAGGTGTAAAGTACCGTTGCCATGTTCAGCAAAATGGGAATGGCGGCCATGACTAGGCCGATAATCATTAAAACAACGCCCACAATATCTAAAATGGGGAAGCGGGTGTGGCGGTCTAGGCTGTTGACGGTGACGTAGGTCAGAAAACCGCAGATAAAAAAGGTGGTAAAAATGAGGGCGTTTAAAACGCCATGGAGGGTCAAGCCCTGGTAGTAAGTTTGTGTCCAGGGAGCGAGAAAATAGAGATTAACTCCAGCATGTTCTAGGGCTTGTAGTGGGCCGTAGAGCGTACCAAGAAAGAGGGCGAACATGGCAAAACCAATGTGAACACTGGTTATTTTTCGTTCAAAGGCAAATTTTTCACGAGCGGGCATAAGTAAGTAATTTCCTCCTAAGTTAATTATTCGACAATGACTTTACCAGACATGGTTTGATGACCAATGCCACAATATTCATGGCAGACATAAGGATATTCGCCTGGTTTTTCAAAGGTGACACTGCCTTTGGAGACTTGGCCAGGCAGCACCATCATATTAAGGTTAGTGTTCCATAGCATAAAGCCATGTTGTACATCTTTGCTGGTGAGATAGAAGGTCACGCGTGACCCAACGGGTACACGAATTTCTTTCGGCTCCCAAATCCAACCAGAGGCCGTGCCAATCATGTAGACTTCATATTGACCGCCGCCTAAATCGGTGAGACCAGGTTTACTAAAGGGGCCTGATTGCGTCACGGTATTGGGGTCAACCCGTTGATAAGGGGAGGGGGCTTGGATGCCAAAGGCAAAGCCCGCCACGGTTACGGCAATCATAATTCCGATTAATACAACAACACTAATTACCATCCATGCTTTTTCGTAAGGGTCTATCCAGTGGTCATGGGTTGTTGGAGTGGTCATTGGGTCATTCCTCTCTCTAATAGTAATGAATAAACATAACCCCATAACGCTATTAGCGTTAGGATGAACACCACGCAGAACGCTAACGCACTACGGGCGGCGGCGAGGTAATCTTCATGACTAACCTCATTAGGAACTTTCGATTCGTTTTGGGCCATATCTTGGCTTCTCCCTTTATTATTTGTTAGTATTGTAACTTGGCAATCTAAAAATTTGGATTGTTACTATACAACGATAGATATTAGACATTATACCGATTTAATGATTTTCGTAGGGGCAGGGCTTGTCCCTGCCCACAATGGGGGCAAGCACAAGGCATTGCCCCTACAAAATGTCACCTGGCTAGGTGGGGAGGGGATACCTCACCCCAACCCTCTCCTCTATTAGGAGAGGGAGGCAAAATCTCCCCCTGATGTCGGGGGGACTAAGGGGGGTAGATTGTTAAAATGGGGCTGACCAGCGGCCTAAGACATAGCTTAAATCAGCCGCAATATCGTTGGCGGTGCTACCGAAGGGGTAGATGACGCGGATGTAACCCGCAGGGTCAATGAGAGTTAAGGTAGCGGTGTGATCCATGAGATAGCCCCCAGTTTTAGAGCCATACTCGTGTTTTTGGTAAAAAATACCATATTGTGTGGCAACAGTTAAGGTTTCGTTCGGGTTCTGGGGAACTAAGCCGATAAAACTAGGGTCAAAATGGGTGAGGTAATCGGCTAAGACAGGCGGAGTGTCACGTTCGGGGTCTACTGTAATTAAAAGTAGTTGGACTTGTTCTTTAGATTGCCCCAATAATTTAAGAGTTTGGGTTACATCCGCCAGTGTGGTGGGGCAAACATCGGGACAGTAAGTATAACCGAAATAAAGCAAAACAATTTTGCCCCGAAAATCGGTGAGGCTAATTGGCTGACCCGTTTGGGCAGACGTTAAGGTGAAATTGGGTGCGAGTTGTGCTGATTGCATAACCATGCCCTTGAAGGTGTAGGGGCGATAAGGCCAGGCCATAACTACCAACCCCATGAAAATGAGCAGGGTAATGAGGGCAAAAAGCGCATACTTACGGTGGGTAACAAGCAAAGAGATGAGCGGCTTCATAGACACTCTTGGTTAAGCCGGTGCTATTTCGAGCCTCGGCGGTGACGAGATTAAGGTCACGAATGATAATGTTAGGGTCAATGTCGGAGGTGTTTTCGCTAAAACGGAGGCGGTCAGTTTCAAATTGGCGATATTCGGCCCGCACCACGCCCCAACCATCAATCAGCACTATCATGGGAACAAAGTTAAATTGATAGTCGTTGTTGGCGGCGTTTGTAGCAGGCACTTTTTTATATGGAAAGTTAAAGCCCTGACTGACCGTAATTTTTAATTTATCTAAATTAGTCTCACGGAGAAAATGCCAGGGGGCGGAATTGGGGGTGGTGGGTAAATAGGGGGCGGCATACGTGGCGAGAGCGGCAGGAGTGTCGCGCTCAGGGTCAATGGAAATGGTGACAAATTCTATCGGAATGTCACCACGGGATACTTCAGCCAAGCGTTGCCAAACTTGGTGCATTTTATCCATCAGGGGCGCGCAGGCGGTGGCGCAATGGGTGTAACTAAAATTGTAAAGTACAATTTTGCCTCGCATGGTTTCGTTGGTTATCAACCCACTTTGTAAGTCGGTTAAGCCGAAGCCTGGCCCTGGTTTCATGCGGGGAATAACTTGAATGGGGCGAAAGATGTTAAAAGCCAAAACAGCCGCCATACAAAGGGTGGGTAAAGCATAAACCAATATTGCTAAAATTCGTGTTTTCATGCGGCCCCCTAACGTTAGATTTAGGGCGATTTGAGTCAATTTTCACAGCAGGCTGCATTATAGTCTCATGCCCCATTTTGGGCAAAGGGGCGAGTTTGTTTAGGTAAACTCGCCCCTTTTTACGATGGTTGTGTTAGGGTTATCTTATCTCCACCGTGCCTAAAACAACCTGCTCCTCGGCTACGTTGACCATCAATTGATAAACTCCCATTGGCGTGGCGGGGTTTAGGTTAACGTCACTATCTTGCCGTATGATTTGACCCTGCGACCAGCGACTCGGCGGGTAAAGTTTGAGGGCATCGGTGGCACGCTCTAGGCTCACGCCCCACACGCCTGCTGCCCCGACCAATTGCACAACGGGGGTGGCAGTCATGGTTATGGGTTGCGTGGCCGCCCAATAAAGGGTGACATGCAGCCAACCCGAAGGCGGATGAAAGAGCGTGTCGGTGGCGGAGGCGGTATTATCGGCCTGATAGCCGACCAGTTTGAGGCCGCCATGAAAGGCATGGTCAAGCGGCAAGGCTGCGGGGGGAAGTTGTTTCAGTTGGTAACCAGGGGCGTAACCTTTCAGGGAAATACCTGGCGGGTAGAGTTCCGTTACGAGAGGATAACGATTAGCCAGCCATTGTTCCACCAAATGTTGCGGGTCGGGGGACTCTTGATGGGATTGAATCAGCCAGATAACGGGGTGGTCGCTGATAATACCTTGTAATGGGCCGTCTAGGTCGGTAGTCGCGTTGACATCACTGAAGGCGGCGTAAGTTTGCCCAGGGCCATGAAAATAAAATTGAAAAGGATAGCGCACCCAATCAGGGTGAATGAGTATCGCGTCCTGCGCGGTGGCATGGTCGGCGAGATAGGCCACACTTTGCCGCCAGGCCTCTTTGGTCGTTTGGGGATTCCATTGGGCTAGAGTGATAAATGAGAAATAAGAAATAAGAAGTAAGAAGTAAGAAGTGAGAATTAAGAAGTGAGAAGTGAGAGGTGAGAGGTGAGAGGTGAGAAGTGAGAAATAAGAAGTGAGAAGTTTATAACTCGTAACTTGTAATTTATTGAAGCCGCGCGCGGTGAGTAGGAGTAGCCAGGGGAGCAT
>Ga0316608_1001212_pt1 | contig 10605 bp, 8 predicted proteins | sample MIS2016152B_MG_FD_207673 | JGI IMG/M metagenome (GOLD analysis project Ga0316608, IMG submission 207673) | Microbial mat bacterial communities from Middle Island sinkhole, Lake Huron, Michigan, United States - MIS.2016.152B | ecosystem: Environmental > Aquatic > Freshwater > Lake > Sediment... | reverse complement strand
GAAAATGAAATGGAAAATTTCGCAGATTTATACAGTGATTATTTGATATGCTCTACCTCTTATACTACTGCTATGGGTATGTCTTCCCTTCTAAATATAAAGCACGACAAGATTACTCGGGAATTATCCAAAAAAGACTATGACAGCAAATTTTTGTGGCAACGGGTAAAACCTTATGTTCAAGAGCTCACACAATCCAAAGAACTTATAACCTTGAGTTTTGATGATTCTATAGAAGAAAAAAGATATACAGACGATAGTGAATTGAATTGTTGGCATTTTGACCATACTTTCGGAAAATCTGTAAAAGGTGTTAATTTCCTGTCAGCTTTAGTCGAAGTTGGAGGGATGCGACTACCTTGTTCTGTTGAGTTTGTAAAGAAAGACACTTGGGTTATTGACTCTAAAACAGGTAAAAACAAGCGTAAAGCTAGTGTTACAAAAAACGAACTTTTTAGAAAAATGTTGAGGGAATGCAATGGCAAACTTCATTTTGATTATGTTTTGTCAGACAGTTGGTATTCATCAATTGAGAATATGATTTGCTGTAAAATAGAGCTGAAAAAGGATTTTATTATGGCTCTAAAAAGCAATAGAAAAGTGGCATTATCAAAAGAGAACAAAGAAAATAAGGCATACATAAGTATTGAAACACTACAGCCGGGACAGCAGACCGTGGAGATTTGGCTCGAAGAACTAGATTTTCCGCTGTTGCTTACAAAGCAAGTTTTCAAAAACGAGAATGGTACAGTCGGCGAGTTGTACTTGGCTTGTAGTGATTTAAACTTATCGTATGACCAAATAACTACAATCTACAAAAAACGGTGGGGAGTAGAAGAATATCATAAATCCGTAAAAAGCAATACAGGTTTTGCAAAGTCGCCAACAAAAACAATCAAAACACAAACCAATCATTATGTTTTATCCATTGTAGCCTATGTAAAACTAGAATGGCTCAAACAAAGAACAAACAAAAATCATTTTGCAATGAAAGCCCAAATATATTTAGCCGCTCAAAAAGCGGCACATACAGAACTCCAAATGCTGACAATACCAAGAAAAGCTGCGTAAAGGTATTTTTAGAATGCGGTTTTTATCAAATATGAGTTATTAACATTCCAAATGTTAAAATAAGGATTTGGAGATAGTTTTTTGCGTAAGATGAGTTACTAATGCCGATAATGTAAAATTTGACAGCAAGTTATGCGATTGTGTTTTTTTTAGGTTGTCTTTTACCCAAAGTCCATACCATAATCAATATTTAAATCATTTGGTTTACCTAAATCTTTAACTTCTCTTTTTTGAGTTTCAATTATTCCCGGCAGTTCAATTTTCTTGGTATAGGTATAAGTTACAAATATTTGATTTGCCGTTGTTGGTTTGAATTCTAAAGCAGAGCGGTGACTTAATACTGCCCCCGGATATAGTTTTCCTAGAATGGTAAAAATATTTCTTCTAATAATTACATCTGAAGGCTCATTGAAATTTGAAGTATAGATACGAGGCGCAATTTTTTTTATTTGCCCCGTTTCTTCCAGTTTTCCTAATTGCCTGCTTATTGCCGTATCGCTTGAAGCAAATAGTACTTCTTGAAGGTGTATTGGGATGTTATTTTCCATTAGAATCACTTTTATACCTCAAAAATAGCTATTATTTTCCATTAAAACGCTATTTTCCGCAAATATTTTCCATTATAAAGCGATTAAGTCTTATTGTATTTTCCACCAAAAGGGTATTTTAATGATTAAATACAAATGATTTTCCAGCAAAGCTTGGGGCTTCGCCTAATAATTTTAGAAAAAGTTCGAGGAGCTGGGTTTGGGACCTGCGATTCTATTGCTTCATTCTAAAGATGTTTTGCTTCTTTTCTCATTTAATATTTACCTCAATTATTTTACTCGTGTCAATTCCCAAAATGTCAACCACTTTCACCATTACTTTGTATTTGCCTGCTGCCTTGTATTCGTGGGCTATGCTTGTAAATTCAAGTGTTGGTGTTTTCTTGGTGCGGAAACTTTGCCATTCGTTTTCAAATAAATAGTTGCCACTCCATTGTTCTTCAATGGTGCCATCATCCTTTTTTATTTTAATGACTTCTTTACGACTTAGGTAATCAAAATCAATTGCCCAATAGTCAATCCAGTCAAACCAATTTTGAGTTAGAACTGTTCTTGTAATGATGCCATTTTTGTCTTTTTCAATTTTGAAAATTTGTCCGTCTTCAATGACTACTTTGCTTCCTGCTCTCATTGATTGTTGCAGTTCTTCAATGTCGTCTTGTGTGTAGTGTGTTACAAAGTCAGTAAGTTCAAGCCCCACCCCAGCCCTCCCCGAAGGGGAGGGAGTGTAATGCACTTTAACATTCAAATAAGCTACATCAAAGAACTTCACTTGTCCTTTTTCTACGGCTCGTTTATCAAACACATCTTTTGGAATGTATTTCAATGTTACAGAAACGCCTTTCTCTTTTAATTCCTGAATGAATTGTGGCGTTAAACCCATTTCAAATTCAAATCCTAACACATCCACTTGGGTATAAAGTTTCTGACGACATTCTTCAAAAATATCCATCAAACGGCTTTGTGTTACCGGCACATCTAAAGGACCAACATTTACAAAACGCCCTGCTTTGCTTCCGTGTAATGTTGCGTGACCGTCAATTCGTTTCGCTTTGTATGCTTCTAAAATTAAATCAACATATAAATCTTCTTTGGCTTTGCGTTTTCCATTGGTAAGGTCGTCCATAAAAAACTGGCGTTCATATTTACCAAGGTTGAGTAATTCAAAAGCCCTAAAATCTTTGCCGCTCGCTTGCAATTGTCTTTGCACACCAATTAATCGCTTTCTTGCTGTGTGAACTGAAAATCTACCTAAGTCCGTTGTAATCCATTTTCGCCCTAATTTTTCTGCAGCTGACGCTGTAGTTCCACTTCCACAAAAAAAATCGGCTACTAAATCACCTTCATTGCTGCTTGCTTTGATGATACGTTCGAGAAGCGACTCTGGTTTTTGTGTCGGATAGTTCAAATATTCCAAAGAAGTTGCATCTTGTTGAAATGATTTTATGTCCGACCAAACATCTGGGACAGATATTCCTTTCAATTCGTCAAGATATTGTTTAATACCACTTCCTCTATCATCTCTATAAGCTCTTCCATCCTTGTCAAACTTTTTAAATCTTTCCTTATATTCCTCGGAATATGGCAAATATTGTTTGTTAAATATTCGACTATTTGACTTTGAGTAAAACAAAATTGTATCGTGACTTCTAATAAAATTATCTACAGCACTTTTATAACCAGACTTTGTATCAAATGACCAGATAATTTCTCTTTGAAAATTTATTTGACCAAAAACGTCATCACAAATCATTCTCATAATTGGAGAAACCCTCCAGTCAATATGCACATAAATACTTCCATCATTTGCCAATAAATTGTGCATTAATTTCAATCTTTCATACATCATACTTAGATAGGATGAAATTCCTTTCCCCCAAGTATCACGGTAGGCAATTTCTTCAATAATACTTTGCTTCTTTTCGGCTGTTTCACCTCCAATTTGAATATCAAAGCCAAAGTCAGCACCTACGGCAAAAGGTGGATCTATGTATATTAATTTTAGTCCGCCTTCCTTTTCAATTTCTTCTCTTATTGGTCCGTTAACTAAAGATGAAAGAATAAGTTTGTTATCTCCCCAAATCAGTTTGTTTGTCCAACCTTTGAGTTGCCGTCCTCTAAAATCGGTTTCAAACATACTGGCTTGTGCTTTGTCTTTTTCTTTTCTTGGCTCGTCAATGTGTTCAATGCTGTGAAAAGGCAGGGCAATGTTTGTGGTATCTTCTTTTCTTCCGTTCCAAAAAAGAAATACATCTTCTTCGTCTGCAAAAAGTTTATAAATAAATTCCTTTGGCAGTTTTTCTCCTGCTTTTATTAGTTCTATTATTCTGTTTTTATCGGTATCGTTTAGGTTCATTTTTGTTGTTATTTATACTTTTGTATTAACTTTTATAGACTTATTATGGTTTATTTCACTCTATTTTGCCTAATATAATTAATTGATTATTAATATTTTATATTTTTATTAGGCATTTTTATTAGGCATTTTACTCAAAAAAGGTCGTTTATTTCACCCATTTTGGCGTATAAAATATTTAGTTCCTTTTAATATACCCTCGCTACTTAATACACCCTTTAAACACATTGCTTTTAATGCCTTTTGAATTACGTTTTTAGAAATTTCTATTCCGATTCTAATGTGTATATCTCTAATAGGAGTTGGTCCGTATATTTTTATATCTTGATAAATCAATTCTTCTAAACGATGGTTTTCAATTCGTTTTAAATTGGTTTTACCTTTGAAGTTGGCTTTCTTTAAAAATTCAGGATTTACCAAATACTCCGTTGCTTTGGTTTTACCTTTTGTAATCACTAATTCCAATTCTGCTAATCTGCCTAGCCAATTGGTTACTACATTGGGCGTATCGGGCAAATTTAACTCTTTAGAAAATTGTATGGCCGAAATGGAGTTGTTTTGAGCAATTAACCCAAGCGAAATTAATTCTTTAGAATTTAACTGAAACTCTTCGTTTGCTCTGTTGATTAAAGAAACAATATCGGTTTTAGAAATGCGTCTATTAATGGTAAATTGTACAAAATCATCCCCTTGATAAGGAATTGGGATATGTTTGGCATTAGACAATAAAACTTGATACATTTTGTCGATACCCGATCCTTCTTTATCCATTAAATGTAAATCATAAAACACTTGGGCTAAATAGGGGTTACGCCTTACGTTTTTATGCAAAACATTGGCTGCTGTGACGCCAATAGGGAAAAGTCCGGGATTTACAACTTCCAATCTATCGTGATAAAGATTAATAAATATATCACCTCTTGTAGTATAGGGTCGATGCACCAAAGCATTTGCCATTAACTCCCGAATGACTTCCTCCTCATAATTAGGTACAAATTTTCTGAACATACCGTCAGCAACATCAATACCTTCTTTCCAATCGGGTATTTCAGTCCAAATAGCTTCTATTAATTCTTTAGGATTTAGAGAATGGTCTTCCCACAGTAACTTATTTACCTTTTGCTCTCTTTCATCAAATTTCAAAAAATGAATGGTTGGAGCATAAAGCAATTTGGCTCTATCATTTCGTTTGCCCAACCATAAAATACCAAGATTGGTTAAAAAACCATCTTCGGCAAAAAAATAATGTTCTAAAAGTTCGTCATCCGTTTTTTGTTTAACATAAATAGAAGCACGAAAGGAGTTTTGAATGTCTTTTCTGAAATTTTGAAACTTTATTTTGTCTATTTCAGTAACAGCTACTTTTGATTTTCGTGTTTCCCAAATAAATGAGGGTTTATCAGTAAACAAGCGACTAAGTTCATCAGGCAATAGCGGAACGCAGGTATCATCACTTCTGTAATAATACTTTCCATCGGTAGTTGATGCTATTGTAGATGCACTGAATAATATTTCCAATTCGATATATTCGCCTCCATTTTCTGCTGTTTGAATAATGGCATTAACACCTACATTCACAGAATTTTCAGCAATTTTCTTTTTAATTTTGAATGGTAAATCGGTATCAATTATTTGATTAGAAGGCGGTAAATTTTCGGCATCGGCAATTCCAATTTGTATAACTCCTCCGCGACTATTGGCAAAGCAAACACAGTCTTTTGCTAGTTCTTTCCAATCAGCAGTTTTACCAGTTACGGTGTCTAATCTTTTTTTATCGATAAATTGATTTTCTCTCATTTTACTTCAAATAGTTGTAAAACATCAGCAAATGACTTCAAATTATTCTTGACATCTTCCCATTTCTCTTGCTTAATATACACTGCGGTATAGGTGTATTCCTTCTGTGCAGTGTTGATGTCTTTGCACCAAGTAGCAAGCCGTTGAATTTTGCGTATGTCGTCTAAATCTTCACGCCCTTTTGTTTCTAAAATATAAAATGTAGTAGGCGATGTTTTGATAAAAAAGTCAGGAAAGAACGAAGCAATATTTCCGTTTTCTTTTTGGTATTCAATGCTAAAGTTTACGCCTCCTTCGCCAAAAGTGTTTTTTGCAAACGAAACCACATCATTAAACCTGCTTTCGCAGAAAGAAGAAAATTCCAACTCAAAAGGATTGTCGCCAATGATTTTATTGAAAACCGATTTTTTTGGCACAAGAAAAGGTTGGTTTTCGGCAATCTTTGGTTTTGTTAGTTTCAGCGAAATGAAGTTTTTTACTTCTGCTGTTCCTTTGTCTGTTATGGTTAATTCGTCAATGGCTTTTTTGAAAGTGGTTTTCAAAATTTCCTTTGGATGAATTTCTGAAAGGTTTCGCATTGTTTGTGGGTCGCTTAATTCTACTTCTTTGGTGAAGAGTTGGTATTTGATAAAGCTTTCCACTTTCGGATACAAAATATTGAAGCCACTGACCAAACGGCTGTCTTTCAGAATGGCAGAGGTAAAAAAGCCAATTACATTCCGGTAATCGGGTGTTGTGTCTTTAAATACTGTTTTGTGTGAAAAATCTCCATCAATGTCATTGAAAACAATTTCTTTCAATTCATCGCTATTGAATTGTTGAAGTATTACTTTTTCGTTTTTAAATTTGCTAACATCAATTAACTCAAGGTTTTTAAACTCTCTGTAAATTCTTGGACTCATTTGCGGAATTGGAATGTCTAGTGCCTCTAAATCTTTGTTTGGGTTTTCTTTGTCCACTTCCACAATTACAGGCGATTTGCCTTTCGAACCTTTGCCCATTGGGCTGTATTGAAATTCTACACCTTCAGTTTTCAGGCTTTCAACAAATTCTAAAAACGCGGGTGTTCCAACCACAACCAATTTTTCGGGCATATCCAACGAAAACATTTTTCTCAAACCTCTTCCAATAGTTTGTTCCGGAAGGATTTTAGAATCAGCACCAAATGGTCGAAGCCCAACGATGGTAGTTACATTTCTAACGTCCCAACCTTCACGAAGCATCAAAACCGAAACCACTGCTTTATATGGCGAATGGTCTTTATCAATTTCGTCTGCTGCTTTTCTTAATGCTTCTAATGCGTCTTTGTCTTTTTTGGTTGATGTTGTTTCTTTTATTTCGCCCGAATTGTTGGTGTGAATAGTCAGCACTGAATTTTTCATTGATGGATAATTACTTTCCAAAAATGCAGCCGCTTGGTCTGCTTCTTTGGTGCTCATTGTCATAATGAATAGAATAGGCGTTTTATGATTTTTTAGTTCTTCATATTGCTGTTCCCATTCCAAATAGCCTAAATGAATATAATCTCGGTAGCGTTCTACAAAGTCGGAAGAATCTTTTTCTTGAATTTTTTGTCTTGATGCTTCATCAGGCAATACTGGCGATTTTACAACATTTTGCTTGATAGCTTCAACCAAAGGGTAATCGCAAATGGTCTGAACGAAAATAGCACCGTTGTTATGTTTAGGAGTAGCGGAATAGTCTGCTTGCATACTTATTCCGTTACCGTTTTTCAATTTCAATTTGTTGCTTATGTCCTCAATACTTTTAAACCAAGCCAAAGAACTGTCGTGTATGTGATGGGCTTCATCATTCAAAATTACCAAATCTTTAATCTTGTCGCTTCGCATTACTTTTCCAAGGTCTAAACCTTTTGAAGTGTCTGCATTGGGTTTGGGTTTAACACCTAAAAATGTTGTTTCAAAATTTTGTTCGGGTTCTTCGTTAAAGAAAACACGGTGAATATTGGTAAGAAAAATATTTCCTGATTCTGTTATTGGTTTTAAGTCGTCTTGAATATGAAGCATTAATTGAAAATCATTTTTCCAGTCTTTGTCATCATAACCATTGTCGGGGAAAAATGGTTCTTCAAAAAACATTTTCAGTCCGTCAAAGTCCTTGCGTAAACGGTTTAATACAATGATGTTTGGAGCAATTACTAAAAAGTCTTTTGATAGTGTGCTGTCCGCCTCATAGAGTTTATGAAAGTAAGACCAAACCAAAGTCAAGCCCATTACTTTTGTCTTACCAGCACCAGTCGCCATTTTTATTACATAACGTGTCCAGTTTTCGTCAAACATACCAGTACTGACACGCTCGGAAGAGTCAAACCGCATTAACTCATATTTGTCTTTGGCTTTAACTATTTCATACAAGTAAATAATTGACTCAATGGCTTCACGTTGAGAAAAGAAAAAACTAAATTTTGTCTGTCCGATAAGATGTTCTTGATTAAACCAAAAGTTCAATAATGATTTTGAAGTTTCAGAAGCACCTTTGTAGTCTTCGTCTCTCCATTTGGCAACTGCAAGTCTGATTTTATAAACCAAAGGAGGCAACAACTTTTCATAAGCATTTTGAAAAGCGTCCATCTGGCTTTGTGTGGGTGCCCACCTTTCATTTGGTGTCAGTATTTTAAACGGGTCTGATAACTTCATTTATTTATTTTCTTTCGTTTCAAAGTTAGTATTTTAAATTTTAAACATTTCAATTCTTGCCATCCAGAAAATATCTGATTTTAAAAATTGGAGTCTTGTTTTAATTATCTGATCCGTTTTGTTTTTAGGCCATTTTGTTATAAATCGAGCCTTGGAATTGGTAAAATCTAAAATGTTTTTTTTTATCAATGTCTGTTTGTTTATCAGAAAAGAATGAAATCACATCTTTTTCTATAGTCCAATTTCCTTTACCATATTTGTTTAACTCGGCGGGAATTCCTTGTTTGATATTAGAATAATAATGAAAGGAAAATGTTCCATCTTGACTTAAATTCAATTCATATTCAAATGAGTTACCATCTTTAGTTTCAATGGTAAGTTTGTACTTTCCATTTACATCTTGCGTTTGTGAAAATAAAGTCAAATTGGAAATCAGAATTATAATCGTAAATAATGTTTTCATATGTTAGAGTTTCGTTTTAAAAAAAGTGTCGCGATTTATGCGTTCTATTAGCTTTTTTCAAAATTATTGAAAGACGAAATAAGCCTCTGTATAAACACTCGAAAAGGGTAAATTCACAAAGGTTTGTCTCGCATTATCATTTTTCAAATATATAAAATTTATATTACAAGATTTTTTAAACCGATATATTTATTTAGATCTAGAAAAAACATTGTGAAGAATGCAAGGTTGTAATAAAATGATAGACTTAGCTCATAAAAAACTTTATCCCTCAAAATCCACAAAACAAATATTCGGTAAATTTACCGTAAAGAATAAGAATTATTTCCTATCTTTGATAAAAATTCAAAAGCTATGGCAACTTTAGAAAAAATTACAACTCAAGAAAATATCGCTGAAGTCCCTGAAATCAAGAACTTTACCAAAATTCTTTTCTATTTAAGGCAGAACAACATCAACTGGAGATACTTTAATTATCTAAAGGAAATAACCACACTGAACGACGAGATTATTTCGACTTGGCTCAATATCAATTCCAAAACTTTGAGGGCTTACCGCAAACCCGAAAGTATTTCGAAAGACAACATCAAAGAACATCTGGTTTTATTGATTTCTCTTTACAAACACGGCACCGCTGTTTTTGGGTCTAAAGAAAATTTCGATAAATGGTTGCTGGTCGAAAATTATTTTTTAGACAACAAAGCACCAAAAAATTTCTTGGAAACCATTTCTGGAATCCAATTTATCGATGACCGACTTACTGCAATTGAATACGGCGACAACGTTTAGCTATGGAGGTTTTTAAAATTTGTAGCGAAAAATATTCTCCTGCCCTCAACGCTTCTGGTGCCTCAAACCGATGGAACAAAAAGGATGAATTTGTTATTTATACTGGTAGTGGCAGGTCATTGTCCACATTAGAAACCGTTGTGAATCGTGCTGCAATAAATATTTCTAATCCATATAAATTGTTGATTATTGCCATTGACGACCAAACGGATATCAAAGAAATTAGCGTTACTGATTTACCTAAAAATTGGAAATCAATTGAAGCCTATGTTGAACTTCAGGAAATTGGCTCGAAATGGTATCATTCACTTGAATCGCTCATTTTGAAAGTACCTTCGACAATAATTTCGCAAGAGTACAATTATATCATCAACACAAAACATCCATTATTTGCTACAAATGTGATACTACAAAGTGTAGAAAATTTTGATTGGGACAAGCGACTACTTTAAAGGAGGTTTTTAAGAAGCTATATTTCAGGGCATTCGCTTTTAAGATTTTGGCTGTTGACAAGACATTTCATTTTATATATAATGGCACACAGACGACACAGATTTAACGAATTTTACACAAATTCTCATTCTTTTTGCTAATTCATAGATAAGAAATCCGTGCGAATCTGTACAATCCGTATCATTTGTGTGCCAATTACATAATTTTATAAAATACATCGTAGCATTTAGTTTTAAAAGCTAATGACCTGCTTTATTTTTAAGTAAGACTTCAATCTCCAAAACTTTGTACCTTTGCCACCTAAAAAAAATAGTATGCGCATTGATATTATTACCGTTCTCCCTGAATTATTGCGAAGTCCGTTTGAGGCTTCGATGATGAAACGTGCCATAGACAAAGGCATTGTGGAAGTTCATTTTCATAATCTTCGAGATTACACGACCAACAAACAAAAAAGTGTCGATGATTATC
>Ga0316608_1001210_pt1 | contig 10622 bp, 6 predicted proteins | sample MIS2016152B_MG_FD_207673 | JGI IMG/M metagenome (GOLD analysis project Ga0316608, IMG submission 207673) | Microbial mat bacterial communities from Middle Island sinkhole, Lake Huron, Michigan, United States - MIS.2016.152B | ecosystem: Environmental > Aquatic > Freshwater > Lake > Sediment... | reverse complement strand
GTTCAATATAATTCATTCAATTCAGTATTAAAATTCAGTATGTGAAAGTTAAATTTAAAAGTGAACGAAATTATCAATTATAATTAAAGCTTACAATAAATGTATTCTTTTTAAAAATTTCAATATATATAGCGCATTAATAAAATTGGCAAATTGATGTTGTAATGATTTGACAAACAATATATTTCTAATTTCTTTATATAAACTATCAGCTCGGACCTAAATATTTGTAATTGTGCTAATAGAGTCATTCCACATAAAACTTTAACTCAAGCAAAGTTTCGTTTCCCAAAAGGTCTAGTGCCCTTATATTTACTATATTGACAGAGCTTTTGGTAAATCCAGTCATTGATAGGGAATATCTTTTTTCTGGAGTTTTATTTATTGAATAAAATATTTCTTTTGCTCCAATAATTTGATCAGTAGCACCTAAATAAAGCGTAACATGTTGAGGATAAACTGGTAAACTATCCTTTAAACCTTGAGAAACTATACTAAAATTATATTTAATTTCAGGCCCTATTCCATCAACATAAACAAAAATTTCAGCTCTATTTCTGTTTTTCACATTGTCATATCCATAATAAACAATATGATGAAATCCTTCTTCATTAATAGTAATCGGTTCAGAATACATTTTTTCATCAGGTTCTTTGTCTAAACTATATGTAATAAATTGAACACCTGATTCACTATCAACAGCTGTAAACTTCAATAAAGTTTTATTGCTTATAAATAATGTATCGCGTGCTCTATATGTAGATCCAATAATATTGTGACTTAGAATCGGGCCGGTTAAATCAACATAAACCCGGTTTACTACATGCTTATATTTTTCATATTTCGATTTTCCTGCTTCAGAATTATTATCCATTTTATCAGTAGCAAAATATTTAACTATATGAATTCCAGTAACATTTGGTAGATAAAAGGGTTGTTCGTATCTAAGAAATTCTCCTTCGTCAATGGAATAAAATATATCCTGAACGCCTGCTTTATTATCAACCGCTGTTAATTTCATTTTAGTCCGTCCTGAAAAAAAGACTTTTTCGCCCAATAAATACCTGTCTCCTAGAATATCAGAAGCCACAATTGGAGCTGTTAAGTCGAGATAAAAAGGAATGATATTTTCAGATTCCTTATTCCCCACTTTATCAATTGAATAAAAATGAAGATTGTGCTGACCATCCAATAAATGCTTAATTGGTATATATGTTCCTGCCGAATAAAGCTTTTCGGGCTCATCATCAATTCTATAAAAAGTTTTTGTAATTCCAGAGATACTGTCATCAGCTGTCAAGTATATTTTTGTTGAAATTGCAATGACTTCACCATCAGAAATACCTGTTATGTTATAATAAGTCTTTGGTGGAGTCCTGTCAACATTAAACCTTTTTTCATTTATTTTTTCAACATTACCCACATAATCTACTGAGTAATATTTAATTATTTGTTCACCTTCGTTCTCAATTATAAAAGGTGAAGTGTATATATTAAAATCTTTTTCGTTTAAAGAATAATAGATCTTTTCGATACCTGAGTTTTCATCTTTTGCAATAATTCCAACAGACAGACTATCACCAAAGTAAAATTTATTATCGACTTTGAAACTTCCAGAATTTTCAAAAGATATTTTTGATACAGGGGCAATTCCATCAGCATAAACCTCCCAAATTACTTCTATTTCTGGTGTTATCATCTTTTTTGTTTTCTGGTCAGTTGCCCACCTGGTTCTAAAATTGTGTTTTCCTTCAGCATCAAAATAATAAGGATTTGAATATTCTTTGGTAACTTCACTTTTTAATAATTGTCCGGTGTCCGAAGGACTGGATGCAATTCGGAGATACACTGGCAAGTCTTTGTTCCAGAACAGTTTACCATTTTCATCTACATGATATTTAATAGTTTGCTCAATTTGTTCCTGAGCAAACATAAGATCTATGGATTGAATATTTAAAAAACTCAAAACCAGAAATACAATTTCCATTAACTTCATCTGCCAGAAAATTTTAGTTTGGATTATGTTGATTATAAGCATTATGATAAGCGGTTTGTAATATTAAAATTGTAAATGCATACCTATAATAAGAATATCATCGGTTTGCTTTGCTTTACTTTCGTTTTTCCAATTTTCAATATTGTCATTAAGGATTTCTTTCTGTTCCTTCATGTCTTTTTTATGGATATCAAAAAATAGTTCCCTCATCCTGTTTTGCATGAATTTGCGGTTTTTTTCTCCTCCAAATTGATCCTGGTATCCATCCGAAAAACTATACAGATAAATATCACCTTTCATTTTAATATCCTTTTTGGTAAATTTCTCATCTTTACTTCTTTGCGTTCCGCCAATTGATATTTCATCAGCCTCAATTTCTTCAAGCACATTATCCTTAATTACAATTATTGGATTTTTTGCACCTGAAAAGCTTATCAACTTCTGCTTTTTATCAATTACAAGAACTGAGGCATCCATTCCATCATCATTGCCTGTATGTTTTTGGTTTAATGCCACATTGACTCCCTGGTGCAATTCTTCAAGGATTAAGTTTGGTTCTGTTATGTTTTCAATCAGTACAATTTGGTTAAGAATATTTGCACCGATCATTGACATAAATGCCCCTGGAACTCCATGCCCAGTGCAATCAATAGTAGCAATTATTAATTTGTCGTTTTTGTTGGTATACCAATAAAAATCGCCACTAACAACATTTTTCGGTTTAAACAGAATAAAAGATTCAGGAATATAAGTGTCTAAAGCTGTTTCGCGCTGGAGCATTGCGGTTTGTATCAATTTTGCATAATTGATACTTTCCATTATTGTGTTGTTTTTGCTATCGAGATCTTTATTTGTGGCATCAAGCTCTTTATTGGTTGCGTCGAGCTCTTTATTTGTGGCATCAAGCTCTTTATTGTAAATATCAAGTTTGTCTCTTTGTTCAATTATTTCTTTCTGCTGGCGTAAAATTTCATTATTTTTCTGTTCAAGTGCAATATTTGCTTTTTTCTTTTGATGAAACGCGTAATAGAAAATAAAGGCAATAATAATCACAATGCTTAGGATAGAAGCAAAAATTATTCTGTTTCTTTGTTTTTCTGCTTTTTCCCTATTTGCCTGTTCTTCGAGAAATTTTTTGGCAAGTTGAACTTTTGATAAATTATTGGCCAAAGAATCTGCTTTCGAAGAATATTCTTTTACCTCTAAATCTTTTTTTTCCAGTTCAACAGTTTTTTCGGCAAGCTCCAACTCTTTTAACTTCTTTTCAAGTTCAATTTGCGATGATCGGAGCATTTCATTCTCCATTGCAATTTGGCTTTTATTTACCTTTTCATCTTGCATCTGTTTGTAAAAAGTAACATACTTTTCCGCATAACTTTTCGACAAGGCTTCGTGTCCTGCACTTTCGTGAACCTCGGCGAGCTGTAGATAAAAAACAGCTATTTTTTCAACATTGTTAATTTCTTGTGCATAACCGAGGGCTTCTTCCAAATATTTAATTGCATCGTCATATTTGCTTAACTGGCGCAGTGAAGACGATAAATTTAATAAGGCGTTAAATAAGTTTTCCCGTCCAACTACTGTACTTTTTTCTGGTCTACGAAGGGTAACAGCCTTTTCCAAATGTTCAACTGATTTTTGATATTGCCCCAAGTCAGAATAAATCATTCCCAAATTGGCATTAATCCCTGCCATTCCATTCTGATTGCCCAATTGCTCATTTAGCTTTAATGACTTAAGGAAATATTCGGCACTTTTCTCGAATTGATTTCTGTTCCAATATATTCCAGCAATTTGGTTTAAAAAATCGCTGGCGTTTCTTAGATCTGATTTGGCCAGATACATCTCATAATTCTCGGAATATTTTTTTATTTGTGCCGAATCCTGCATTGTGAGTGCTTGCTTTGAATAAGTTTGCGTATAACTATTGTTATAGAAACAAAGCAGGGCAAGAAAAATAAAATATATTGATGAGTATTTTTTCATTTATTACTTCTTATTACCTTTTATCACTAACAACTGGCTAGATATTTTAAACTAAGATATAAATAACAAAAATTGCATTGCAATTAAAAAGTGAATTTTTAATAAATTAAATTGGCTTTTTCAACTTCAATAAAAATTATCAGTTGAAACTTTATAAATATAACAAATTATTTACATAAATCATTAAAAGAGAAATGGAAAATTCTTTTTGTGTGTATAAACATGTTGCAATATCAATACAAAACCAATACCAAATTAGTTATAAACTGCAAGATATCAATAAATTTCAGCATAATTCTTAGATTATATTACTGGGATAGAATAAAATTAGAAGTTTTGAATAAACAAATATTATAAGTATGTTTGCAGCCTTGAAAAGTGGAAGGATTTGATTGCTTGCAACCACATTAAAAATGCTAAAACTAAATATGGCCATCCAATCAAAACATTCAATCCAGTTAATTTATTTATAATCATTTAATAAGTATTATTATGTCCTATTTATTTACTTCAGAATCAGTTTCAGAAGGTCATCCAGATAAAGTAGCTGATCAAATTTCCGATGCCCTGTTGGATGAGTTTTTAAGACAGGATCCAAATTCAAAAGTAGCTTGCGAAACCTTGGTAACCACAGGTTTAACGGTGTTAAGTGGTGAGGTTAAAAGCAATGCCTATGTTGATGTTCAAAAAGTTGCACGTGATGTAATAAAAAAAATCGGTTATACCAAAGCCGAATACATGTTTGATGGAGATTCGTGTGGTGTTTTATCTGCAATTCATGAGCAATCTGCTGATATCAACCAAGGAGTTGAACGTGAAAAGAAAGAAGAACAAGGAGCCGGAGACCAAGGAATGATGTTTGGTTATGCAATCAATCAAACAGAAAGTTATATGCCAATTCCTTTGTATATTTCACATTTACTGTTGGTTGAATTAGCAGCCATTCGCAGAGAAGGAAAACAAATGCTCTACTTAAGTCCAGATTCAAAATCGCAGGTAACAGTTGAGTATGATGATGATAACCAACCTATCCGCATCGATACAATTGTGGTTTCTACTCAGCATGCCGATTTTGCCAAACCTGAAAATTCAACTAAAGAGGCCCGTAAAAAAGCAGATGATATAATGTTAAACCAGATTTTCGAAGATGTTAAAAATATTCTGGTTCCAAGGGTTGTGAAATCACTTCCATCCAAACTTCAAAAATTGTTCGGTAGCGATATCAGGTATTACGTTAATCCAACTGGTAAGTTTGTAATTGGAGGCCCTCATGGCGATACTGGTTTGACCGGCAGGAAAATTATTGTTGATACTTATGGCGGTAAAGGTGCACATGGTGGTGGTGCTTTTTCAGGTAAAGATTCATCAAAAGTGGATCGTTCCGCAGCCTATGCAACTCGACATATTGCTAAAAACTTAGTTGCAGCTGGAGTTGCTGACGAGGTTTTAGTTCAGGTTGCTTATGCAATTGGTGTTGCTCAGCCAGTTGGCCTATTTATAAATACTTACAATACTTCTAAAGTTAATAAGAGCGATTCTGAAATTGCGAATATTATTAATGATATTTTTGATTTAAGACCAGCAAAAATTGTTGAACGATTTGGTTTAACCAACCCAATTTTCTTACCAACAGCATCATATGGACATATGGGAAGAGAACCTTATACCGAGAAAATTACTTTAAAAACAAATGGTAAAGAAGTTGTTAAAGAAGTAGATTTCTTTGGTTGGGAAAAATTGGATTATGTGGATAAAGTAAAGGCCAAATTTGGAATAAAATAATCTAAAATTAAATCTAAAAAGCTATCTCTTGAGGTAGCTTTTTTTGATCTAAACAATTATAGAGTCCACAACAGAAAATTTCAATTTTCATTCTTTCTCTTTTTAATTATAAATACTTGAAAATCATATTTATAAGAACCATTCTTTAATTTCATGGGTCAAATTATTTTTTCTTGGTGCTCTCAGTTATAAAATATTTCAATATCGTTTAAAAGTAAGGCCTGAAATTTGTAACTATCACATAAGTTGATTGTTAATATCTTATCTATGTTTATAAAAGTAAAAATTTTTCTTTTTTTAGTTTTATCAGCCCACTGGGTTTTCGGTCAAGAAAGTATAACACATAATTCTTCAATTGGTGAATTAATAAAAAAACAATTAACTCCTTCTGATTTTCGTAAATTAGAATTGCTTGAAAAGGAAGAAAGGGCAGGGATGAAATTATTATCGGAAGTAGATAAAAAATATGAAGAAATAAGCATCTTAAATCAGGAAATAGATAGCAATAAAGACAAAAAGTACAGGGAGAGATTATTGAAGAAGTCAAAAAAAATTGAAAAGAAAGCAGTCCGAAATCATGTTGAATCTTTAAAAATATTGAGCGAAGCTTTTGTGAAAAAATATGAGATTTTCCGCAACGACATTAAGAAGTTCCATACATTACCTGATGATAAAATAAATATAGTTGAAGATTTAAAGAAGCAGGCTTTTGAAAGTTTTGAAAAAGCGGATTTGAATGTGCAAAAAGTTTTTTATACTGTTAATCCTACCGAGTTATTCAAACTTTTTACGGAAGCATTTAAACATGAACAATTGGGATTGCTTTATCTGGAAAAGATATATGCTGTTATACTAAACTGGCAATCTATACCATCCAACTCTAATGAAGAAAAAATAGAAGCGATTTTATTGAATAAGCCGGTCAAAATTGAACAAACCATGTATCTTGGCGATATTAAGGATTCAGTAAAAATTTCAACAGTACTAGTTTACGATACAATTCAGGTGGAAAAGCTGATTGAAACTCAAATTGTATACAAAATTCAAATTGCTGCATCAAAAACTCAATTAAGCATTGAAAAACTTAAAGCAATTTATAACGAAGAAAATTTGATACAATATGATATAGTGGACGGTTGGTTTAAATACTCAGTGGGTTATTTTTCATCTTATCAGGATGCTCAAAACTTTAAAACCAGAATTGGAGTTCCTGGTGCATTTATCATAGCATTCAAGAATGGGAAAAGAGTTCCAATCAAAGAGTTAACCAATCATTCATCTTATTTGGGGAAAAATTGAGAACTACCGTTTATTGTTATTGAATATCACATAAATTTTTAAATGCATATATATCCACCTTCTTTGTGATTCATTGCTTTTAAATCTTTAAGATTTAATTATGATTTTAATTAAAGTTTCCTTATCCCTTTATTTCTCTATCCCTAAAACCCAATAAATAAAGCAATGCATCAAGTCCAATATTCGAAATTGAATTTTTTGCCGATTCTTTTACTTTTGGTTTGGCATGGAATGCAATTCCCAAACCGGCCAATTTTAACATAGGTAAATCATTGGCACCATCGCCCACAGCTATAACCTGCTCAAGGTGAATATCTTCCTTAAAAGCCAATAATTTTAAAAGCTCTGCTTTTCTTTGTCCATCAACAATTTCGTTTAGATGTTTGCCGGTAAGTTTGTTCGCTTTTATTTCAAGTTCATTGGCAAAAACATAATCAATACCCAATTTATTTTTTAGATAATTACCAAAATAGGTAAAGCCACCCGAAAGTATAGCTGTTTTATAACCATATTGTTTCAATGTTTTAAATAAACGTTCTGCCCCTTCGGTAACAGGAAGGTTTTCAGCAATATCTTTCATTACTGATTCGTCAAGACCTTTTAATAAAGAAATCCGTTTAATAAAACTTTCTTTAAAATCAATTTTCCCCTGCATGGCACTTTCGGTAATAGCACTTACTTGCTCGCCCACGCCTGCTCGAAATGCCAATTGATCAATCACTTCGGTTTGTATAAGTGTTGAATCCATATCAAAACAAACCAAACGACGGTTTCTGCGGAAAATATTATCCTCCTGGAATGCAATATCAATTCCTAGTTCGCTGGATATGAGAGTAAATTCCCCTTTCATTTTTTCATAATCAACTGGGGTTCCGCGTACCGAAAATTCAACCACCGAAGGGGTGTTTTTATTTAATTCATCGAGTGGAGTTCTTCCTGAAAGCCTTGTAATATAATCAATATTAAGTTGTTGTGATGCTATAACCGAACTTACCTTTGCTAAATGTTCAGCTTTTAGTTTTCGGGACAATAAAGTTACAATGTGCCTTGCTTTACCTTGGTGGTTTACCCATTCTTCATATTTTTCTTGTGGAATAGGAGTAAATTTTACATTAATCCCCATTTCATAAGCTTTAAACAATAAATCCTTTAGTATTGGAGAACTTTCAGCTTTTTCAGGCACTTCAAATAAAATTCCCAGGCCAAGATCTTCGTGGATAACAGCCTGTCCAATATCAAGAATATTAATATCATTTTGGGCTAGAACTCCTGTAAGTGATGCAGTTACACCACATTTGTCCTCGCCAGAAATATTGAGTAGTATAATTTCTTTGTTTTTTGGCATTTTACTAGGATTTGTTTTTAAGGCTGCAAATTTAGTATTAATCTTCGAAATTAGAGTTTTAACCGGAAGAGGTTTCAGGTTTGCAGAAATCTTGACTTTTGGAGTGGACTCTTTTCTATCAATTTACAGATTTATAAAATTTATTCTTGTTTATTATTATTATCTTTTTTATTATCTTGCATAAAACTTTAAAAATCAAATGTGATGATAATTCAATCTAAAATTCAATCAGTAACTGTTTATAAGGACAGGGCTCTAATTGAGAGAATTGGCCAAGTTGATTTACAAGATGGGGAACACGAACTTATTTTCAGCGGTTTACCTGAAGCCATTGATCCTGAGTCATTACAGGTAAATGGTGGTAAAAATGCTGTTCTTCAGAACATTAAGTTAACTGATGTTTTTCATGAAGAAGTACCTGAAATTGAGAAAAAGCAAATTTTAGATCGAATTGAAGAAGTTGAAGGCCAAATTTCAGAATTATCAGATAGAATTAACAATACAAATCTTGAAAAGGCATTTTTGCAGAATTTGGCAAATGTTACTGGTGAATCAACAAAAAAATCGGTAATTGCAATGTTTATGCCTGAAAAATTGCAAGAAATGCTCAAGTTCTATAGCGAGAAATTGAATACTTTAGATAACTTGAACAGATCTAATAATAAGGAAATTAATAAATTAAACAATCAGCTCCAATTATTAAAACTGCAATACAAACAATTCAATCAGAAGCGGTTAAAAGCTGAAAAACAAGTAAACCTAAAAATTCATCTTAAAGAAGTTGGGACGATAAATATAATTTTATCCTATGTGGTTATGAATGCAAGCTGGATTCCAACCTATGATTTAAGGCTTAATTCCGAAGAGAATAAATTGGGCATCTCATATAATGCCATTGTCCGTCAAAATACAGGTGAACGATGGGATGAAATAAACCTAAAACTTTCAACAGCCAGGCCACAGGTTTCATCGAGTACACCATTGCTTAATCCTTGGTTTATAAATATTTATCAGCATCAATCACCAGTAGTAACGCCATCTGCAAAAATATCTGAAGAAGGTGATTATGAAAAGAGATCTTTAAAAAGTGAAGAATTTGCTATAGATGATTTTTCAGAAGCTCCCATGGAAATTGCGGAAGTGAAGGTTGAAACTGGCGCATCCTCTGTATTATTTGCAATTCCCGGTTTTATCTCAATATCCAATAACAACGAGGAACACAAAATTGGTATCACTACACTCGAATTTGCAACTAAACTGGAATATAATTCAGTGCCAAAATTGTCACCTTTTGCTTACTTAACATCTACAGCAACTAATAGTTCTGATTTCCCATTATTAGCAGGCAAAGCGAATGTTTTTCTTGATAACAGCTTTGTTTCCAGCGCAATGTTAAAACTAATTGCACCGAATGAAGAATTTAAAACTTCGCTTGGAGTAGACGAAGGAATTACAATAGAGCACAGATTGATAAATAAATTTGCTAAAGACGAAGGGATATTTAGCAAAAAGAATAAAATTACATATGAATACCTCGTTGAAATAAAAAACAATAAAAAGATAAGCATTTTAATAAAAGTAAAAGACCAAATTCCAGTTTCACAGAATCAGGAAATTAAAGTAGAATTATTGGAGCCAAAATACAAAGAAGATAGCGAAACCTTGAAAAAGGGAATTGACGGAACCATAGAATGGACTCAAAATTTAAATACTGACGAAAAAGTAAAACTAGGACTTAAATTTTCGATAGAATATCCAAAAGACTTGGTTCTTGAAGGATTAGAGTAAAATTGTTTTCACTTTTTTTTTATAAATTGACAGCAAATAGGTTTATTTATAATCTATTTTTCAAATGATTTTCTAAAAATTTTGGTATTTTTCGGAAAAATTACAATATAACACTTTAGAATTGATTAAGAAGAGAATAGTAACTAATTTTAATTTTACTACTTTAACCCGAGATATTCAAAATTGTATGAATATTTCCTCTTATACCATTTAAGGAATGAAAAGAACGGTGCTTGGAATGCTTGAAAAGGCAGCAAACGATTATGGAAATGTTGGTTATACTCATGAAAAAGGTGGTGAAGGATGGATCAAAAAAACATTTTCCGAGGTAAATAATGATTCTAATTATCTGGCCAGCTATTTAATAGATTCCGGAATTGAAAAAGAAGATAAAATTGCAATTTTATCCGAAGGCCGCATTGGTTG
>Ga0316608_1001209_pt1 | contig 10629 bp, 8 predicted proteins | sample MIS2016152B_MG_FD_207673 | JGI IMG/M metagenome (GOLD analysis project Ga0316608, IMG submission 207673) | Microbial mat bacterial communities from Middle Island sinkhole, Lake Huron, Michigan, United States - MIS.2016.152B | ecosystem: Environmental > Aquatic > Freshwater > Lake > Sediment... | reverse complement strand
TAGACCATGAATTAATCAAGGTCTTTTGAAGTTTACGGACTGCTTTAACATCGCCACGTTCACTTGCTCGATAGATACGTTTTTGCAACTTGAACGTCAATCTTTCGGCTCTTCGCCAATTGATTTGATTCCATTCCACCGTCGGGTTGTCCCGCGTTTTAGACTTATACATTGCTACTTGATTTCCATCTTTGAAGATACCGTGTATCTGTCTGCATATCTCTGTCATTACAACAGAGCCTTGGCTTCTGATACAATCCCTATCTCATATATTTATTCGTTAGCTACTTACTGGGTAATCGACCTGTTTCCAGAAATATATGAGAGTTACTTCGTTCCGAATACACATTGTTAGAGTTTTTAGTGCGATGCTATCCACCGGGTTTCTGGGCGGTGCTTATAGGTCGAAGAATCAATCGCCTATGCCCTATCCTTGCCTTTTGGCTTGGTCTTAACCAGTCTTTACCGTGTTTTTCAACGGGTTTATTCTGATTGAGCCGTTAGACCATCTCGGCTAACGATGGTTCAGATACATCTTTGCTTTCGCTACACATGAACTCTTGCTCAACAGTTACCAGTTTCGGCTACCAGTAGTTCTGCTTTTTATCCCCGCTTTATCCTGTTGGTTGCTATCCAACAAAATAGGGGATATGCTTTCACCGCTGCACTTGCGGGCTAGGACTATGGACTTGTGAATCCAGCACCTAGAAATGTATTCAGTTATATTAACCAGTTGGTTAGGCTAACCGTCCCTGAGTATTTCTACTCATTTAGGTTAAACGAATCGCACCTCAATTCCCGATTAAGATCTAGAATTAACTCTGCAAGGTGTGAAGGAGATCAAAAAAGTGACCAACTTGAAACGGCTGTGGAGGCGACGAAAAATTTTCATCGTTGCTTTCATAGCTGCTGTGGGCAGTTTTGTAGTGGGCGTGACGCTACCGCTCAACTTGCGGGCTTGGGATCCCGGGGCGACATCGCAGGCGCAAGTCGTCAACCCTTCGACTCCGCTCAGGGCACCGCATATCCAGTCGGCAGAAAACCAGCCGAGCTCAAATTTTAATCTGGTGAAACAGGCGATCGGAGACAGAGTAGAATTTTCCACTCAGGCGATCGTCGAATTGCAGGAGAGTCGCTTTGTGTCTTCAATACCATCCCAGTTTCAGGGTACAACCCTTAGTCACGCAAAACTCGACTCCCGGCACAAGGCGATCGCCCTGACATTTGACGACGGCCCCTGGCCCACAACAACTGTACAAATCCTGGATCTTCTCAAGAAAAACAATATTAAGGGTACTTTCTTCTGGGTGGGAAGATACCTGCAAACTTATCCAGAACTGGGCAAGCAAGTGGCCGCTGCGGGTCACGCGATCGGCAACCACACTTGGAACCACCAATACATTAAGTACAACGAAGAGGGCGCTGCCAGCGAGATCGATCGCACGACATCCTTAATTGAGGAATTAACAGGCATCAGAACATCTATTTTCCGCCCCCCAGGCGGCATTTTAAACAATGGATTAGCAGCTTATGCTCAAAAAAGAAATTATACAGTTGTGATGTGGTCTGCTGATTCTTTAGATTGGCGGACTGCTACGCAATCGTTGATGGAAAATGTGATGCGACAGGCAAATTCCGGCGGTATCGTGCTGATGCACGACGGCGGCGGCAATCGTTCGAGGACTGTAGAAGCTTTGCCCGATATTATTGCTCAATTCAGAAAAGAAGGGTATACATTCGTAACGGTCCCGGAATTATTAAAGATGCAGGAACAAGATTTAAAACATCAGGAAACAGCACAAAAATAACAATTTGGGAAAGTGGAAATTTACACCATTTTCCCATTTTTTTGTAGGGCTGAAACCCGCAGCGGGAGGCATTGACCCATCGACTTCTTCGTTCTTCCATCCATCCGTTACATCCGTGGAGCGAATTCGTTGCCGAACTTCCTTCTTCAGCTACACAAATCGATCGACAATCGCTATGCTGTTGTAATAGAGCATCAGTCCGATCGCCATGTCGATCGCGTACCAGCCATGATCCAAAGTCTCAGTTCGACAGGGTTGCCCCCGGCCTTCCCCGATCACACCCAACTCCCCGAATCTGACGGCACGTTTGTGAAGAACTTCCAAGAACATCCCCAGAGTATCCTGCTCACCGACTCCCTAGAAAGCACGCTGCAAGCGCTTCATCCCGACGGTCAATATGCGATCGGGCAAGATAGTGGCATATACTGGCGCGAAACCGACCCTCCAGAAAAGGGAGCCGAAGCCCCTGATTGGTTCTACGTCCCCAACGTTCCGCCTTTGTTAAACGGCGAAATTCGTCGCTCTTACGTGATTTGGCGCGAGTATATGGTGCCAATAATTGCGATCGAGTTCGCCAGTGGAGATGGTTCCGAAGAACGAGACAACACGCCTTTATCTCGTTTGCCAGAAGGTACTACTCAGAAACCAGGGAAGTTTTGGGTATACGAACAGATTATCCGCATTCCCTACTACGCCATCTATATAATTAAAACCAGCCAACTGGAAGTCTACAATTGGGTGAATGGTCGCTATTGCCGATTGGAACCGAACGATCGCGGACATTACCCGATCGACCGCATGGACATAGAGTTAGGCGTATGGGAAGGCAGCTATCAAAATCAGACACAGCGGTGGTTGCGCTGGTGGGATAACGAGGGGAATTTGTTGCTGACGGGAAGCGAGCAAGCTCGACTCGAACGCCTCCATACCGAACAGGAACGGCAACGGGCCGAAGCTGAGAGTCAACGGGCTGAAGCTGAAAGTCAGCGGGCCGATCGGGTGGAGCAAACACAACGAGATGCTATCCCCCAACTGCTGGCAATGGGGTTGACTGTCGAGCAAGTTGCCCAGGCGCTTTCGCTGTCGATGGAAGAGGTGCAGCGCTTGGAATAAAGGGCGATCGGGCTGACCATTTCCTACCAAGGAATTTGGTCTTTGTAGATACACAAGAAGTTTTCTGCATGGGTAGCCCCTAAAGCTTGAATCTCTTTGGGAAATGCACTAAGCGGGGCAATTTCTCCCTCAACACCAAACTTTCTGGCTCCAGCGGCGGTTCCTGAATGTAAATAAAGCACAACTGGTTTTAGTTCCAACCGCGCACCCAAACGTCGCGCAACATCATAGGCTGTCGTTGCTCCTAAACCTTTAACACGTCCAACAACAGACTTCACCCAATCATATAAACTCTGGAAATCCTGGAAGTCTTCCAGTTGCATCTCATCAGCCAATGCAACCTCTAAACCCTCAGATAACTTATTAGCAACCCGGCATTGATGACCGTGCATCTTTCCATGCCACAGGCGAGATATCCAAGCTCTTTCAATAGCTTGATCCCAAGTTAATGTTTTGTCACCCCACCACCGATCTTCCATCTCATAAGAATTTCCCCATCTGTCGATGTACTCATGAACTAAAAGCTGAAGATTATTGTCATCAACAGTTTGCTTTTTACTCTGGCAGGTTGGGAAAACTGTATTCATGGAATTCAGGAGTAGCTACATGAATGTATTGATACCTTAATTGTAGCCATATTACCAATTTAGGCTGGAATCTAACGGCAAATTTGGCAACTGAGAATTCACCCAATTAGCCGCCGCCAAACCCGATCGCAAAGCACCCTCTATTTGACCTTCGCCGCACAAATCCCCCGCACAAACCAAGGGTAAAACCCCCTCAGCAGCCAAACAAGAAACAGGCAAAGGATTTCGACAAAAAGCATAGCGCCAGCGGTGAACCTGTAACCATTCAGGCTCTTTTAGCCAAGGCATTAAATGTTCAGAAGTGCGATCGAGCAATTGCTGACCGACTGTTGGCAAATCAACAGATTCCAAATAGCGATCGGCAAAATTTGCACTACTGTGAACCACAAACACAGGCTGCTGGGACTCAAGCCGCTTGCTACTATCTAAACCAACCCAAGCTAAATCAGCATCATCTCGAAAAGTAACAGTTGCCCACTGCGGATTTAGATGACTCAAATCTTGCTGTTTGGCCGCAGGATAGCCAGCCATAACAGTAATGCAAGGGTCATACTCAACCGAGCGCAATTTGTCAAGAAAATCAGGGAGCAAACCGATTTCAGAGTTCAAAAACATTAAAGCTTGGGGCGCAGGAATTGCTACTACGATCGCCTTAGCAATCAATTCTTGAGGCATCTCTAAATTGTCATCAGTAACTTCTAGGGAAAGATGCCACATTTGGTTATCTGTAGTAGAAATAGCTTGTACACGGCGGCCAAACCAAATCTCTAAATCCTCAGCCAAATACTTACCGACAGCATTCATTCCAGCCGGTGCAACATAACAGGAATTAGGGCTAGAAAAAAGTTCTCCCTGTCTGAATTCCCAGACAGTATCAGTCCAGAGTTTAAGGATATCGCGATCGACCAAAACATCAATTAACCCCTGCACCGCATCCCCCTGCGGTTCCAGATAGGGAGCCCCATGATCTGCTCTAGTACCATTAACGCGGCGAGTAGCGACTCTTCCCCCCACACCGCGAGATTTTTCAACAACCGCCACAGAATAACCAGCGAGGCGCAACTGATCCGCACAAATCAGCCCCGCCATACCCGCACCAATCACCGCAACATCAAACATATAAAAGAAGGAAGAAGGAAGAAGGAAGAAGGAAGAAGGAAGAATAACAAAGGTTTCAACCAGTCCCTAACTTATAAACAAGGAGTTAGTTTGCGATAGCAACGAGCCGTAATTAAATGAGGGTGAAAAACTTCGAGAAACTGAGACTGAAGTTGATAGAAAAATCTGTTTATTTCAGCCTCGTCTTCTAGGTGAAAAGGAAATTCTTGATTAAAACCTTTAAAGAAATACCAGTTAAGGATAATCTTCCCTGATGGAGTCAGCATTTTGTGGAATTCCACCAATTGCTGACTGGGATTTAGTAAATGTTCCATCACATCTAAACAAATAATCGTCTCGAAAACTTCCGTCGGAGATACTTCCAGACAACAGGAAATTTTGTGGCTCAATCCTAACTTAGCAGCTCGGCTTTGAACAAAATTGCAATTTATGGGGTTAAGATCGCAATAGACTACTTGTTCTACTTGAGGACAAAGAGCTGCTGCAATAGCATGAGTGCCAATACCGCCGCCAAAATCTAAAACTCGACCGATCGCCAGATCTGATATTAATGTTAAAGTGCCTCCTATATAATCCTGACTGGACAAATGCCAAGCTCCCAGTTCAAATAGGTAAGCTTGTCCGACTCGATCGCGATAAAATTCAGTGGCTTTTTCCCAATCAAAATCCCGATGACCTATTTCTTTTAGGGATTGTTGACCGAGGGCCAGCTCTTTTTCAATTGTTTCTAAATCTAAGTTTAAAAATTCCTGTAGATGCTGCTTGAGATTGAAAGCATCTTGCCAATATCCCTGCAAAAAAGACGGTGCGACAGAAGAAGACATTATTTACTTTATTCATAAAAATACAAACACATTATATAATTAAATGACCTTTTTGAACAGAAGTACACTAAATTATTTTTCCTTTGTTGATCACCAATAAAATAGTGGGGGTTCAGGGCGACGGTTTGACTCCTCAAGCTGCGGGGTTGCAGGCGTACCCAGGGGTTTCCTGGTAAGCTGTTGAGCATCTAAATTGTATTTTTAGGGCGGGGGGACACCCCAAACTTGACTGTAAAATTTAGATGTCCGCTGGGAGGTGCTGCCGAGGTTATGGCTTCTAGTAGTCGGAGCTTCTGTGCAAAGCCTGTCGATCGCCCTGTGTCAGGTAGTAGAATAGGGGACAGCACGAATCCGTGATTAAGACCACACAAAAAAAATAAACAACAAAAAAAGCCACTGTAGGCAAATTCCCAAACCCGATGGTTGTCAAGCAGCAGCAATCTCAAATCTCAAATCTCAAATCTCAAATGATATAAGGGAGGGCAAAATCTTGGACGAACTCAGATCAGCGCTAGAATTGGCAACAGAAGAAGAATTGCAACAACTAACAGAACTCCTGTTCAGCCGCAGGTTTAATCCTTTAGATTACGTGCAAACACCCGCACCGATAGATGTACAAAGTCGCGATCGCGAAGCTTGGCTAGATGCGGTAGAACAGCGGTTTCGTTATCTAGCAGCAGACGGATTGACGGTACTCAGAGGACGAACCGAACAAGTAACTTATAGACAAGCCCTAATTCAAGTTTGTCGCTATCTCAAAATTCCCTATCCCAAACAGTTGTCAACCACAGACTTAGAAGCAGAAGTATTTCTGCACCTAATGGGCCGCACATGGAAGCAGTTACCTTCCGAAGAAAAACAAGCATTGACGGTACGAGTAAAGCGAGCAATTGTCGAGTCTAAATTCTCCGAACCTCTGCCGATTTCTGCGGAAAAAGACCCTTTGGGTTTACTTTTTAAAGGTGGGAGCGCTTTAGCTGTTAGTTCGATCGTCAAACCAGTGTTGCTCAAACTAATGGCCCATCAATTTGCATTGCACTTTGCCACCTATGAAATGGCCAAACAAGCAGTGATTACAGGAGGAACAGCAGCAGCAACCCAGTTTCAAAATTATGTCGCAATTCAGACAGCACGACGCTCTATGGCGACAAGTGCCGCTCGTTACGGTGCGACGCGGAGTGTGTTTTCGTTTCTCGGCCCGGTGCTGTGGACGTGGTTTTTAGCTGATTTGGGCTGGCGATCGATTTCAACTAATTATGCTCGGATTATTCCGACCATTTTTGCCTTAGCTCAAATTCGATTAACGCGATCGGAATGTGCTTGGGAATTAGCCTAATAATTTGAAATTGGAGATGTGAAACTAGGAGTGTTGGTGAATATCAAAAAAAGGTTGAAATTAGCGGTCAAACTGACTTTTGAAAATCTGAAATCTGGAATTCAAAAACATCCCGATCGCAGTCTGCAAATTCCTTGGAATTTCGCTCAAGTGGGAGTGCTGATTTTCCCGGTAATTCCCATTTTGGGAGCTTTAGGAATCTTCCTGGGATTAATCGGCACTTACAAGCAAAAAAATAGCGAAATTCTCCGCTGTCAAATCAATCGAGGCTTCGCAATTCTGAGCGTGTTCCTAGTGATCACGGCGGTTTTTGCTAACAACCGTATTGAGGCTTTTTTAGGGTTGGGTAATTTCTTGCCGTTTTTTATATTTTTTGCGGCATTCAGCAGTTTAATTCAAACTCCGGCTCAATTGCGGCAATTGTCTTGGATGATAGTAATTAGTTCAATTCCCGTGATATTTCTGGGTTTTGGACAGCAATTTTTAGGTTGGAGTGGCATTGTTCAATTGCAGCCAATTTTTGGTTGGGTACTCGAACCTACGGGCAATCCTCCGGGTAGGATGGCTTCTGTATTTATGTATGCAAATATTTTAGCTTGTTATCTGACAATTGTGTTTATTTTAGCTTTGGGATTGTGGGAAGAAGGAAGTTCGGCAACGGATTGTGTAACGGATTTAACGGATAGAAGGCAGAAGCCAGAAGACGGAAGACGGAACATAGAAACAATTAATGAATTCCCAATTCCCAAGGCCCAATTACCAAGGCCCAATTACCAATTTCTATTTTTAAGTTTTGCAGTGGTGGGAAATGCTGTTGCTTTAATTTTTACTAATTCTCGCAATGCTTGGGGACTGGCAGTTTTGGCAGTTTTGGCTTTGGCATTTTATGGGGGTTATAAAAAATTCTTAGCTGCGGTTTTTAGTGCTGTTGGGGCAGTTTTTTTGTCGGCTTTTGGCCCGCCACCGCTGCGACAATATTTACGAGTAATTATCCCATCTTTTTTCTGGGCAAGACTCACAGATGAGATGTTTCCAAATCGGCCGACAGCTACTTTGAGAACTACTCAGTGGCAATTTGCGTGGTCGATGACTCAGCAGCGTCCTTGGACTGGTTGGGGACTGCGAAATTTTACTGCTCTTTATGAAGCTCAAATGCACGAATGGCTTGGTCATCCTCACAGTTTGATACTGATGCTGACTGCGGAAACGGGGATTCCGGCAACGCTGTTTTTTTTGGGTTTAGTGGGCTGGGTTTTGGCTAGGGGTGTTTTGCTGTTGGTGAATTGGCGATCGCATTTTCCTGTGGATATTGAACAGGAGCAAATAGCCGCACAGGCAACAGAGGAAAATGCGATATCTAATATCACAAATCGGGTAATTTGTCAAGACACAAATTCAGGCGATCGGCTAATTTTCTTCAGTTATTTATTAGCTTTCGCCGCCTGCACCCTATTTAACACCGTAGATGTAACCCTGTTTGATTTTCGAGTTAACACCATAAGCTGGCTGCTGTTAGCCGCAATTTGCGGAGTCTCCGAGGCTTCAGTTTCATTGCCCAGAAAAGAAGCACAACAAGGATTTTGACACAGATACACGAAGGAGTTGAATCATTTAATTATTTGCCACATTAAACAAGATTGCAAAAATCAAAAATACATCTGCGTCCATCAGCGTTTATCCGCTGTCATCTGCGGTAAAAAATAGAAAATCTGTACTTTTGCAATCTTGTCTAATACTATATTTGCCTTATTCCACCGTCACCGACTTCGCCAAATTCCGAGGTTGATCCACATCCAAACCCCGTCGCGCGGCAATATGATAAGCCAACAATTGCAGCGGAATTACTGTCACAATTGGCGACAATAATTCATCCACCAAAGGTACCGGCAAAATGTAGTCAAAAATATCAGCTTCCGCCGCACCTTGCTTGGGCGTAACGCCAATTAAACGAGCATCCCGCGCCTTGGCTTCTTGAGCGTTGGAAAGCACCTTTTCGTAGACGCTTCCGGGCATGGCGATCGCCACTACAGGCACTTTCGCGTCCAAAAGGGCGATCGGGCCATGTTTCATCTCTCCGGCGGGATATCCTTCAGCGTGAATGTAGCTGATTTCCTTTAGTTTCAAAGCCCCTTCTAACGCAATGGGAAAGTTAATTCCCCGCCCCAAAAAAATAAAATCTTGGGTTTCGGTAAACTGGTTGGACAATTCCTCCACATACTGTTCTTGAATCTCAAAAAACTTTTCAATTTCTGCCGGCAACTGGCGCAAACCAGCAAGGATTTCTGCCAATCTCCCGTTACTGATAGTTTGCCGCTGGTGTGCTAAATCCAAAGCCAAGAAATAGAATGCCATCAACTGAGTCACAAAACTTTTCGTTGCAGCAACGCCAATTTCTATGCCAGCATGGGTGTGAATAATGTGCGGCATCATGTGGGCGATCGAACTTTCAGTCCTGTTAGTAATGCCTAACATTCGCGCCCGAAATTTATCGGTAAAACCCGCGCGGCGCTGCTGTTCCATACCCAAAGCAGCCAGTGTGTCGGCCGTTTCTCCAGACTGTGTTACTCCAATAATTAAAGTATTTCCTGTCAGCGGTGCCGGTGCGTATCGGTATTCTGAAGCGTACTGCACTGCTGTTGGGATGTTGGCTAATTGTTCTAAAAGATATTTGCCAATTAGCGAGGCGTGCCAGCTAGTACCACAGGCAAGAATTGAAATTTGTTCGAGATCAGCACAAAGTTCTTTTGGCAAGTTTAGATTAATAGGAGATTCTGTACTTTCTGGATTCCAATCGCTGTCTAAATAAGCCTCCAAACAAGCTCTGACTACGGCGGGCTGTTCGTAAATTTCCTTGTGCATGAAGTGCTTAAAGCCCTGTTTCTCGACTGAAACTGGACTCCAGCCGAGGAGTCGCGGGCTTTTTTTCAGCCTTTGCCCTGCAAAGCTGTAAACTTCAACTCCCATCGGAGTTAGCCTTGCTACTTCCCCATTTTCTAGAGACAAAACAGCGCGGGTGTGAGATATTAAGGCCGGGGTGTCGGAAGCGCAGAAAAATTCGCCTGCACCAAAGCCAATCACCAAAGGAGCTTGCTGTCTGGCGACAATTAATTCCTCGGGATAATCTGCACAAATAACGGCGATCGCAAAAGCTCCTTCTAATCTATTTACCGCTTTTAAAACCACTTCTAAAAACGAAAAATCGGCAATTTCTTCTGCTCTCTTGCCTTTTCCCTCTGACTTCTTCCCTCTGACTTCTGCCAAAAAGTCAGCAATTAAATGAGGAATAACTTCAGTATCCGTATCCGAGACAAATTTATGTCCCTTGGCTTTCAATTCTTCCCGCAACTCGCGATAGTTTTCGACAATGCCATTTTGAACTACTGCAATTCGCCCGCTATTATCGAGATGAGGGTGAGCGTTATATTCCTCTGGCTTGCCGTGAGTGGCCCAGCGAGTGTGTCCGATCCCAATGGGAGCCGGATTTTCTATTTCAGCTAGTTTTTCCCGCAGGTTGTGCAATTTGCCCTTGGCGCGGATGCAGGTAATTTCTCCTTCCCAGATGGTAGCGAGGCCCGCTGAATCGTAACCCCGGTATTCCAGTTTCTCTAATCCTGCTAGCAAAATTTCGCTTGCTGCTTGGGTGCCGATATAGCCAACGATTCCGCACATTTGAGGTAATACTCCTGCTTAGCGATCGTAATAAATCTAAGTTTTATAAAGAATACCCTGAAAACCCTGTGACTTTAGTCCAGGGATGAAAGGGCGTTGCAGGATTTATCCAGCCAGCCCTCTTTATGCAAGACACAAACCACATTCTGTTACCATAAAAATGTGGGATGGAT
>Ga0316608_1001208_pt1 | contig 10632 bp, 6 predicted proteins | sample MIS2016152B_MG_FD_207673 | JGI IMG/M metagenome (GOLD analysis project Ga0316608, IMG submission 207673) | Microbial mat bacterial communities from Middle Island sinkhole, Lake Huron, Michigan, United States - MIS.2016.152B | ecosystem: Environmental > Aquatic > Freshwater > Lake > Sediment... | reverse complement strand
TTACAAATAAAATATCATTTTCTTTTTTTCTTAAAACCTTGACTATATGTTTACTCTCTTCTTTGTCAAATATGAAATTTTTATCTAATTCGGACAGTTTTGAATTATAAAATAATTGCATGTTATTTAGATTTTTTTTCTGAAAGATGATTAAAGGTGTAATTGTGATTTTTTAAATCTGGATTAGCTTTCCTAATTTTATTTTTTAGATTCGGTTTCATGTTTTCTTCAAATTTTAAATCTGTTTTTTTCTTTTTAGTAGGGATGTTTTTATGGGCATTAAAAACATTTCCATATTTGCAACTATTTATAAAGTTTGTTAAAAAGTCATTCGTATCAACCAAACTGTCTTTCTTTAAATAAAAAATTGTTTTTTTTCCATCAAATAGTTCTCCAATTAGATTTACTTTTTTTAACTCAATTAAATGTTTTGAAACGGTAGATTGTGAAATTGGTAATAGCGAAACAATTTCGCCACACGTACAATGTTTTTTCTCTAATAAAATAGTAAGTACTTGCAATCGAGCTGGGTGTCCAATTGCTTTAAAAATATCTGAAATTTGATTCATGTCATTTTCAAATGATTTTCTTTTGGTTCTTCCCATGAGTATGTTTTTATTTCAATTTTACAAAAAATACAATAATTATCAAAAAAAAAGATATTAAAATTCGATACGAGCCTTTGAAATTATTGAATTATCTTCAAATTTATGGGCTAAATATTTTTGATAGCCTACAATTCCAATCATGGCAGCATTGTCGGTTGTATATTCAAATTTTGGTATAAATGTTTTCCAGCCATATTTTTGTTCAGCATTTTTTAGTGTTTCTCTAATGCCCGAATTGGCTGAAACGCCACCACCAATTGCTATTTGTTTTATTCCAGTTTGAGCAACAGCCATTTTCAATTTATCCATTAAAATGGTTATGATTGTATATTGAATTGAAGCACAAATATCTGCTTTATTTTCAATAATAAAGTTTGGATTTTCGGAAACGTTTCTTTGAATAAAATAGAGTATCTGTGTTTTTAAACCTGAAAAACTAAAATTCAACCCATCAATTTTAGGAATTGTAAATGGAAACTTTTTTGGATTACCTTCTTTTGCAAATTGATCAATGAACGGACCACCAGGATAGGAAAAACCTAAAATTTTTGCCGATTTATCAAAGGCTTCTCCAACAGCGTCATCGGTTGTTTGACCAATAATTTCCATATCAAAAAAACTTTTCACTTTTACAATTTGAGTATGACCACCAGAAATGGTTAGTGCTAAAAACGGAAATGTAGGTTTATCAAATCCTTCTTCATCAATAAAATGGGCTAATATATGAGCGTGCATGTGGTTTACAGCAAGTAATGGAATGTTCAAAGCCATGGATAATGATTTTGCAAATGAGGTTCCAACTAATAAAGAACCCATCAATCCTGGACCTTGTGTAAAGGCAATTGCAGACAGTTGATTGGTGTTTATTTTTGCTTTTTTCAAAGCAGCATCTACCACTGGAACAATGTTTTGTTGATGAGCTCTTGAGGCTAATTCTGGAACAACACCACCATATTCTTCATGGATTTTTTGACCAGCAACAATATTTGATAAAACCCTGTCGTTTCTTAGAATTGCAGCCGCTGTATCATCGCAAGAACTTTCAATGGCAAGTATAATTACATCTTTATTTTGCATTAGGGCACAATTTTTGAATTAAATTTGATTTACCGCAATAAATCAATTATTTTTACATCGTTTGCAAAAGTAACTATTTTCAAGGTTTCTTATTCATGCCTATATAATTTTGACTAAAAAAAAGACAAATATTCGTTTTGAAAAAATAAAAAAATATGTTTTTCGTACATTTATTGTATTGATTGTGTTACTTCTATGTGGTGCTATAGCTCTGTCATTACCTTCTGTTCAAACCTATTTGGCTCATTACGTTACCAGCGAACTTAACAAAAGTTACGGCACAGATATCAATGTAGAGCAAGTTGAAATAAATATTTTTGGTGGCGTTCAACTGAAAAATATAATGATTAAAGACGAAAAAAAAGATACTTTAATTTATGCAAAACGGATTATCACGAATGTTTTAGATACCAAAAAACTACTTGACGGCGATTTGATTTTTGGATCCATCAAAGCCGACGAATTATTTTTAAATGTAAAAACCTATAAAGGAGACAAAGATACTAATCTTGACAAATTTGTTGCTGCATTTGATGACGGAAAGAAAAGTACTAAAAAATTTTTAATGACTGCTGCCAAAATGACGCTTATCAATAGTCGTTTTGTGCTTTATGATTATAATCAAAACATTCCAAAAGATGTTGATTTTACCAACATTACTATTGCTGCTAACGATTTTAAAATTTATGGTGCGGATGTAACTGCTAAAATCAAGGAAATGTCTTTTAAAGACCATCGTGGATTGGTTGTCGAAGATTTGATAACTAATTTTACTTACACAAAGACCAATATTCGAATGGAAGAATTAAATTTAAAAACGAAAGAATCAAATATTGTTGGTTCTGTAATTTTAAAATATGATAGAAAAGATTTTGCTGATTTCAATAATAAAGTAATTTTTGATATCAATACTATATCAGCAACCATTGCCTCTAATGATATTCGCTATTTTTATAATGAAATTGGAAAAGACAAATTATTTTCATTAAAAGGAAAAATTGGCGGAACACTAAATGATTTAACGGCAAAAAACTTACACTTAGTTGAATATAATAAATCAGAAATAATAGGTGATGTAAATTTTAAAAATCTATTTGCAAAACAAGGAAAAGGTGCCTTTTACATGAAAGGTTCTTTTGATAAAGTAGCTTCAAGTTATGATGAGCTAATTGAATTATTGCCCAATGTTCTTGGAAAAAAATTGCCTTCTACCTTAAAAAAGATAGGAAATTTTAATTTGCAAGGAACTGCAGAAATTACAACAAAAACAATTGATGCCGATTTTAAACTCCAAACTAAACTTGGAAATATCGTTTCTCAATTAATAATGAGCAATATAGATAATATTGACAATGCAAAATATTCGGGAACTGTAGTGTTGGATCATTTTGATTTAGGAACCTTTTTAAATCAAAAAAAATTAGGAATAGTTTCATTAGAGTTAGATGCTGATGGCAAAGGATTTACAGAGAAATATTTAGACACAAAATTTGCAACGGATATACAAAATATTCAATATAATGGATATAATTTTAAAAATATCATTGCCGAAGGAAGTTTTAAAAAACCTATTTTTAAAGGAAAAATTAATTGTAATGATCCAAATCTTTTTATGGATTTTGATGGCATTGTTGATTTAAACAAAAATGAAAATAGTTATGATTTTCATGCAAAAGTTGATTATGCTAATCTAAAAAATCTCAATTTAGTAAAGGATTCTATTTCTGTTTTTTCGGGAGACGTAATAATGAAAGTTAGAGGAAATTCAATTAATAATTTGCAAGGCGAAGTTGTCTTAACTAATGCTTCCTATAAAAACCCGAAAGATCAATATTTCATAGATAAATTAGTTTTAAACTCATCATTTGATTCAGAGAATACTCGTTTTATAACCATAAAATCTACCGATGGAATTGAGGCCAACGTAGAGGGTAAATTTGATTTGAACCAAGTGCCCAAAATGATAGAAAACTCACTCGGAAGTTTATATACCAACTATAGACCCAATTCTATAAAGAAAAATCAGTATTTAAAATTTAATTTTAAAGAATTTAATAAAATTATTGAATTGATATATCCAGCCATTATTTTATCAAATGATGCCTATCTTTCAGGGAATATTAATTCAAATGAAAATGAATTTAAGTTAAATTTTACCTCTAATAAAATCGAAGCTTTTGATATTACTTTTGATAAACTAAATGTTGAAATTGATAATAAAAACCCACTGTATAATGCCTATATTGAATTGGATAGTATAAAATCAAAATACTATAAAGTTAGAGATTTTTCATTAATTAATGTTACTTCAAATGACACTTTAAACTTCAGAACCGAATTCAAAGGAGGAAATCAAGGAAATGATTTTTATAACCTAAATCTATATCATACCATTGATAAAGACAATAAAAATATTATTGGATATAAAAAATCCGAAATGATGTTTAAAGATTTTCTTTGGAATTTGAATGAAGAAGAAAACGATAAAAATAAAATCATTTTTGATAAAGATTTAAAAAATTTTAACTTGAATGATATTGTAGTTTCTCATGAAAATCAATCATTACAATTAAATGGTTTTATCAACGGAATATCTAATAAAGAATTGCAACTCACTTTTAATGAGGTCAATTTGAATAAAATAACTCCCGATGTGGAACAATTTAAGTTTGACGGAAATGTAAATGGAACTATCTATATAAAACAAATCAATTCAGTTTATCAGCCCACGGCATCATTAGAAATTAATGATTTAATTGTCAATGACAACAAACTCGGGATAATGGATTTAGAAATTGTAGGAGATGAAAATTTTTCTAAATTTAATATTAATTCAGTCATTAAAAATGAAAATGCCGATTCTTTTTCTGCCAATGGAAATCTTCAAATAGTTGAAAATGAAACCTTTTTAGATTTGAATTTGAATTTTGAAAAATTTAATTTAGGAATATTAAGTAATCTCGGAGGCGAGGCTCTCAGTAATATTCGAGGAAGTGTTTCAGGAAGCGCTCGAATTGATGGAAATATAAATAATCTTGATTATAACGGAAGACTTTTTGTAGATAATGCGGGTTTAAGTGTTCCCTATCTAAATACAGATTATACCATAAAACCAAACTCAATTGTAGATATAACAAAAAATAAATTCATCATTCAACGAACTCAAATTATCGATTCTAAATTTGAAACCGAAGGAAATCTATATGGATTTATTAAACATAAAGAGTTTGGCGATTGGGAGCTGAATTTAAATATAGATTCTGATAGAATTTTGATATTAAATACAAAAGATAGCGAAGATGCTGCTTATTTTGGAACTGCTTTTATCAATGGAACCGCCCAAATTTATGGACACACTAATGAATTAGTTATAAAAGTTGATGCAGAATCTGAAAAAGGAACAGATATAAAAATTCCAATAAATGATGCCGATGCAGTGGGCAGCGATGATTATATGCATTTTTTAACTAGAAATGAAAAATATAAAATCAATCAAGAAGTAAATCAAAGAGGAAGAAAATACAATGGTTTAGAAATGGATTTTGATTTTGACATTACACAAAATGCTACTATTGAAGTCATTTTAAATAGAGATTCTGGTCATGGAATGAAAGGAAAAGGTGTTGGAACTTTAGGTATGAGAATCAATACCTTAGGAAAATTTGAAATGACTGGTGACTTTCAAATTTATGAGGGATCGTATAATTTTAAATATGGAGGTTTGATAGATAAACAATTTAAAGTTGAAAAATTCGGATCTATTGTTTGGGAAGGCAATCCCTATAATGCCATTTTAGATTTAAAAGCAATTTATGAAACCACTGCCAATCCAGCAGTTTTGATTAACAATTCTTCAGTGAGTAAAAAAGTTCCGGTGCAAGTAAGCATTGGTTTAAAAGGAACTATCAGCAATCCTGAACCTGATTTCGACATTAATTTTCCTACCGTTAGTTCCGTTTTGAAATCAGAAATCCAAACAAAATTGGACGATAAGGACACCCGACAAACCCAAGCACTATATTTGCTCTCCACAGGTGGATTTTTAAGTCAAGACGGTTTGAGTCAATCACAATTAACAAATAATTTTTTTGAAAAAGCAGGCGTTTTATTTAGTGATTTATTTAATGATAAAGATGGAAAACTTCAATTAGGTTTTGATTATGTTCAAGCCGATAAAACCCCTGGATTTGAATCTGACGGAAGGGTAGGAGTTACACTTTCAACCAAAATCAATGAAAGAATTACTATCAACGGAAAAGTAGGTGTGCCCACAGGTGGTGTTTCTGAAACTGCAATAGTCGGAAATTTTGAATTAGAATATCGGGTCAATGAAGATGGAACTTTAAATCTAAGAGTTTTCAATCGAGAAAACGACATCAATTATATTGGTCAGGGATTTGGATATACGCAAGGAATAGGGATGAACTATGAAGTTGATTTTAACACTTTTAAAGAATTAGTAAATAAAATATTTACAAAACATAAAATAGACAAAGAAAAAAAATCAAGTATTGAAATAGATGATTCTGAGCCAATTAATTTTGTATCAGAAGACGAAAAAAAGTCAGATAAAAAGAAATCATCAGAAATTCCAATAAATAATAAAGAAGCTATTCCGGTTGAAGATTAATATTTATTAGAATTCATTTTTCTACTATAACTTCAAAAAAACTTATCAACGATAACGTTTGAATTTATGAATTTGTAACAATTCTATAAATTGTCTTATCCTTAATGGCAATTCTTTATTAATTTTACATTTTAAAATACAAAAAATGTCAAAAACCATAAAAAAAATAGGCGTTCTAACATCGGGTGGTGATTCTCCCGGAATGAATGCTGCTATACGTTCGGTGGTTCGAACTTGTGCCTATCATAATATTGAATGTATAGGAATATATAGAGGATATCAAGGAATGATTGAAGGCGACTTTAAAGAAATGGGACCCCGATCTGTCAATAATATTGTGAACAAAGGCGGTACTATTTTAAAATCGGCTCGCTCTAAAGAATTTATGACTGTTGAAGGTAGAAAAAAAGCCCACCACCATCTTGTTGCCGCCAATATAGATGCTTTAGTAGTGATAGGCGGTGATGGTACTTTCACAGGTGCCGAAATTTTTAATAATGAATTTGATTATCCTGTTATGGGTATTCCAGGAACTATTGATAACGATATTTTTGGAACTAGTCACACTTTAGGTTTTGATACAGCTTTGAATACAGTTGTAGAATGTATCGATAAAATTCGAGATACTGCCAGCTCCCATAATCGATTATTTCTTGTAGAAGTTATGGGAAGAGATGCAGGTCATATTGCTCTTAATGCAGGTATAGGTGCTGGAGCAGAAGAAATTCTAATTCCTGAAGAAGATTTAGGGCTTGAAAGACTTTTAGATTCTTTGAGAAGAAGTAAAGCTGCTGGAAAATCATCAAGTATTGTGGTCATTGCCGAAGGGGATAAAATTGGTAAAAACGTTTTTGAACTTAAAGATTATATAGAAGAACATTTTCCTGAATATGATATTCGTGTTTCGGTTCTTGGGCATATGCAGCGTGGTGGTTCGCCCTCTTGCTACGACAGAGTATTAGCCAGTAGGCTGGGGGTTAAAGCGGTAGAATCTATCCTAGAAGGAAAATCAAATTATATGGTAGGAATGCTTAACGATAAAGTATCTCTAACACCACTTGAACAAGCTATTAAAGGTCATTCAGAAATCGATAAAGAATTATTACGAGTTTCTGATATCATGACTACATAATAAATATCAATTAATTTACAAATAATAAAAAAAAATGTCAAAAGTAAAATTAGGAATCAACGGTTTTGGAAGAATTGGAAGAATAGTTTTTAGAGAATCTTTCAACAGAGATAATGTAGAAGTAGTAGCCATCAACGATTTATTAGACGTAGATCATTTGGCCTATTTGTTAAAATACGATTCGGTTCATGGTCGTTTCAACGGAAAAGTTGAAGTAAAAGACGGAAAACTATATGTAAACGATCAATTTATTCGTGTGACTGCCGAAAGAGATCCAAAACTGATTAAATGGGATGATGCATCTGTTGATGTAGATATAGTTGCCGAATGTACAGGTTTTTTTACCACTCTTGAAACCGCAAAAGCGCATATTGATGGAGGTGCCAAAAAAGTAGTCATTTCTGCTCCTTCTGCCGATGCTCCTATGTTTGTAATGGGTGTTAATCATACCGAGGCGAAAGCTACCGATACAGTGGTGTCTAACGCTTCTTGTACTACTAACTGCTTGGCTCCTTTGGCTAAAGTAATCAATGATAACTTCGGTATTGTAGAGGGTTTAATGACAACAGTTCATGCTACCACTTCTACTCAAATGACAGCCGATGGTCCTTCTAGAAAAGATTGGAGAGGCGGTCGTGCGGCAAGTGTCAATATTATTCCTTCTTCAACTGGTGCTGCTAAAGCAGTTGGAAAAGTAATTCCGGCTTTAAATGGCAAACTAACAGGGATGTCGTTTCGTGTTCCTACGGTTGATGTTTCTGTAGTTGATTTAACCGTGAAACTGGCTACCGAAACTACTTATGAAAATATAATGGCTGTGTTGAAAAAAGCATCTGAAAATGAAATGAAAGGGGTTTTAGGTTTTACGCAAGACGACGTTGTTTCTCAAGACTTTGTGGGCGATTCTAGAACATCCATTGTCGATGCTAAAGCAGGAATTGGTCTTAACTCAACTTTCTTTAAACTTGTTTCTTGGTATGATAATGAGTATGGTTATTCAAGTAAATTAATTGATTTAGCCGTTCATATCGCAAAATTATAATATATTTGAAATCCCGTTGCTAATTCAGTAGCGGGATTTTTTATTCAAACAAATTAAACCAAACCAAATAATCAGCTTTAGTGCTAGTTGCTAATAGCTAATTAAAATTCTTATTAAAATGAAACTATTAGTTGACAGTGGCTCTACAAAAGCCGACTGGATTGCCATAGATGAAAAAGGTAAAATTCTTTTTACAACTCAAACATTAGGGTTAAATCCAGAAGTATTAGAAAAAGACGAAGTCATTGAGCGTCTTGACGATAAGTTTGATATTTCGCACAATAAAAACAAAGCAACGCATCTTTACTTTTATGGAGCGGGTTGTGGCACCGATAGAATGAAAAATTATCTATCTGTTGTTTTTCAAGAATATTTTCCCAATGCCAAAATTGCCGTATTTGAAGATACCTACGCAGCGGTTTATGCTACCACTCCTAAAGATGAACAAGCCATTGTTTGTATATTAGGCACTGGCTCTAATTGCAGCTTTTTTGACGGTAGTATATTGCATCAAAAAGTGCAATCGTTAGGCTATATTGCCATGGATGATGGCTCGGGAAATCGTTTTGGAAGGCTCTTGTTACGGGGGTATTATTTTAATAAAATGCCTAAAGATTTGGCCACCGAGTTTGAAGAAGAATACAACTTAGATGCCGATTATATTAAAGAAAATTTATATAAAGAAGCCAATCCAAATGCCTATTTAGCTACGTTTGCCAAATTTATTATTAAACATAAAGACAACGAATTTTGCAAAAAACTCATTTATAGAGAGCTCAAAAAGTTTGCTAAAAACTACATCATGCAATATGAGAATCACAAGGAGGTTCCGGTGCATTTTGTTGGTTCGATTGCTTTTTATTTAAAGGATGAATTAACCGAAATTTTAGCCCAATATGACATCAAAATAGGAAATGTTTTAAGACGACCTATTGATGGATTAATTGCCTATCATGTTTTAAATAAATAAAATAGAACTGAAATTATTTTTAGTCTTTTTATTTTACAATAAATTTGAACCTGACGGGTTATAAAAATCGGTCGGGTTTGTTTTATAATATTGATATTTGTAATGAAAAAAAATATTCTTAGGTTGTGTTTATTGTTTTTCGTTTCAGTATTGCTGACAAATTGTAAATCAGTTTCGAAATACAATGATCAGTTAGCACAACCCATTAGTGTAAAAAAACTTCAGGAAGATATCGATTTTACCCAACATAAATTAGAGCGTTATTATCCTAATTTGTACGGATATATTTCAAAGGAACAGCTCAACTATAAGTTTGACAGCATCCGAAAAGTGGTTGATAAACCCATGACAAGCAAAGATTTTTATTTTGTTATAAGTCCAGTGATTGCCTCCATTCATCAAGGACACATGACAATGACGCCAGTTTTGCCAAGAATTTATAGAAAAGAAACCAAGCGATTAAAAAAATATGGAGATGGACCTTTGTCGCAATTTGTATATGAATGGGAAAACGAAAAATTATTCATTACGCAAAATAAATCAACTAATAAAAAAATCAAAATTGGTAGTGAAATAATTTCTGTCAATGGAATTCAACCCCAACAAATTTACACTAAATATAAAGCAGGAATTACCTCTGATGGCTATAATAAAACCTATATCAGTAAATCTTTTTCCAAACGATATGCCTACTATATGACCAATGAAATAGGTATAAACGATAGTTTGACTTTTGTTTTTAAAGAAAAAGATTCGATTTTTAAACAGGTGATTTCAAGAATAAAAAAAGAAAAAAAAATAGTTCATAGCAAAGAAATTAAAGTTATGGATTCTACAAAGACTAAAGAAAAGAAGCTCGTAGAAAATAAAAAATTGAAAGATGAAAGACAATTCGATAAAATTTATGGATTCAATAAACTTAAAAATGACTATGCAAAGAGTCTAAATTTCATTAAATCTGATAGTTCTGTTGCTATTTTAAGAATTAAAAATTTCTCTGAAGGAAATTTTAAAAAAGCCTACAAAAATATTTTTGATTCTTTAAAAAATAAAAATATTAAGAATTTGATTCTAGATTTAAGAGATAATCCAGGAGGTAAAATTGCCGATGCAGTCAATTTATATGCACATTTAACCCGTAAAGAATTTGTAATCTTGCAACCCTCTACGGTA
>Ga0316608_1001205_pt1 | contig 10635 bp, 8 predicted proteins | sample MIS2016152B_MG_FD_207673 | JGI IMG/M metagenome (GOLD analysis project Ga0316608, IMG submission 207673) | Microbial mat bacterial communities from Middle Island sinkhole, Lake Huron, Michigan, United States - MIS.2016.152B | ecosystem: Environmental > Aquatic > Freshwater > Lake > Sediment... | reverse complement strand
GGCTTCATCGTCTTCATCGTCTTCATCGTCTTCATCGGCTTCATCGTCTTCATCGTCTTCATCGGCTTCATCGTCTTCATCGTCTTCATCGGCTTCATCGTCTTCATCGTCATCGTCTCCACTTTGACACACCAAGAAATGATTAATTTCTTCCTTAATTTTCATAATATTCTTCCTTTTACGGTAAGGGTTTAGTACTTTTTGCAAACTAGTGGGTCCATAAAATCACCAACCGTAGTTTGCAATCAAGAGCATAATACAAACCAAAAAGCTTGTCAAGCATACTTGCGGTAAGTCGGACTCGTACCTTGCGGGCACTACAGTTTACAAAGTCACAAAAGCAAAGCCCCCCTCCTTTCTAGGGTCTAAAAAGCTTGCTTTTCCGTTATTTGTAAGTTACTTTAAAAAAGGTGAACGACGTAACTTAAACCCTCGAAAGGGTAATAATAAAGGAATTTTATGGAAAAATACAATGTTATATCTTTATTTAGTGGCTGTGGTGGTCTGGACCTTGGATTTAGAGGTGATTTTCAATTTTTAGGTCAGGAGTACGCCAAGAATAAATTCAATATCCTATTTGCAAATGACGTCAACAAAGACGCTTGCCTAAGTTACAAGAATTTTTTTAAGCATGACATCCTTTGCGGAAGTATACTGGATGTTATATCACAAAAAGGCCTATCCACGGATCCTTTCTCAAAGAACATTGACGTTATTTTAGGTGGATTTCCGTGTCAGGATTTTAGCCATGCGGGTAAGAGATTAGGTTTCCAAAGCGAAAGGGGAAATCTTTATAAAGCCATGTGTGAGGTGATTACGAAAACAAAACCGCTTATTTTTTTAGCGGAAAATGTTAAGGGCTTGCTCACAATGGACCAAGGAAATGCCCTAAGAACAATCATTTCAGACTTCGAAAGTTTAGGATACCAACTTTCTTACAAGCTACTTATGGCTGCGGATTTTTGGGTGCCCCAAAAGAGGGAGCGTGTAATCATTATTGGCACCCGAAAAGATATCCTTCCTAAATTCGAATTTCCTTCTAACCCTCAAATAAAATGGATTAGCCTACAAGAAGCCATCGGGGATTTAGAGGGTATTGAAGAAGGAAAAGTACCAAATCATTATTGGTCAAAGGCTAAAAAAAATAAGGGTCAAGGGAATACTATTGTGCGAAAAGAAAATCCTGCACCCACAATAAGATCCGAACATCATGGTAATATAGAATTTCATTGGAACGAGAAGCGTCGATTGTCGGCAAGAGAAGCTGCTAGGATACAATCTTTTCCTGATAACTTTATATTTTATCCCTCCACATCCAGTGCCTATAAACAAATAGGAAATGCTGTACCACCAGTATTTGCATGGCATTTAGCTAAAATAATTGAGAATTTTTTAGACTTAAACCTAAATCCCGTTAATTAACCCCAAGCGCCTTGCCTATTATTACAAATGGATTCTTTTAAAAAGGTCATACACAATATACTCGGGTGTGCCGGGAAGAATAACGGAAAAATCTAACTCGGTGGTGAGCAAACGCCTTTGATACTTACGATGAATATCCGAGTAAAATTTTCCTTCTAGCTCCCCTATATACTGCATTCCCACCAACATTAAGCTCTCATCCAAAATGAATTCTTTAAGTGCAGTCAATCTTTGTAAGCCATCCAAAATCACCCACTCATCGTGTGTGGCATCTACATAGAAGTTAGGCAACGGTAGCCGAATAAATAAAGATTCTATAAGCCTACTTTTAGCTTCATTATTCCACGTGGGAACTTGGGGGCACAAATTAACTTCATGGCACAATATTCTATTGATAATAACTTCCACCGGTATCTTCCTATTTTCTATTCGTATCTTTTCAGGATCTAAATATTTTTTCATAAATTCCTCTTTTAAAGGTTCCTACTGATTCCATACTAGCCTATCTTCGTACTGCTGTCAACAAATTTCTTTTAGCCACTTGACCGGTCCGCCATCATCTGTTAAACTTCTAGGTAGTTGACAAAGTGAGGGCTTTTTTTATGTTTAAAATACTTATCCACATGCACGAGATTTTACCGGTATACATTAGGGAAGAAGATGCTAAGACTACTTTTACCCCTGGAGTGTACGCAAAACCTATCTTTGGAACCAATTCTTTTCACGTTTTATCTCCCGAATTCGAAGTCCAAGGTTTACGGGTGCAATTACAAGAAAGGTCTAAAAAAGACCCACACTTCGAGCCAAGCACAAAAGTATGCTTTCCTAAACATATAAAGAAACACTTTGATGTAGAAGACCACTGGCACCAACAACGGGTACTCGTGTGTGATATCAATGATAAAGTACTATTCGCCATTACAATTACACGAGGATTAAAAGGTGTCGATATTCAAACACCTTTAGAGTTTTATGAGGATTATTACATCGGGGAAAGCTTCGGTATCAAAGTCGAAGATTCTTTAGACACCGTTTCCATCCATATTATTTTTAACTAAACATCAATACCGCTAAATATCTATTAATGTTACAGCCACGTCGGAAATAGTAGGACTCGTAAGAGGTTACAAAAGAACTTAATATTATATCACCCGTGCTGGCATCTTTACCGCATATAATAAGCTCACTTCCGAGGATAAGACTTCTTGCTATACTTAAGCTATCAATATTCTTTTGACTTATTTCAAGGTTTTTTTGTAGCAAGAAGTCACTACGACCATAATATTTTTAACTAAACATCGACACAAAACTTCGAGCCGCATTTAGAGGGTCCGTGTTCTTTTGTATTACCACTTTTCCCACATAAATAGCCCGTTTAATATCCGCAGGCTTCCCCGTTGTAGAAGGTTGAACTTCTGCTTCAGCCTCCACTTGAGTTTCATACTGGTCTCCATAAACCCAAAAACAAGTCTCATTGAATACCGAACGGTAAATATGTCGAGTACTCCACCAGCCTGCTGTCATTTCAGTGCGGTCGGTAGCGGTGCTGTAATAAGTTGCGTCCACTACATTTTGAACGTTAGCAGATTTCACCCACACGGAACTCTCTAATCTCCAATGATAACCAACGGCTCCGGGAGGCGTAAACGCATCGAGAGCCAAGGTCTCGGCAGTACGTAAGAACTCTCCCGCGGACACTGTGAAAGAAGGTGTCGAAGGAATGATCTCGGACCCCGATAAAATCATGCCCGAAGCTCTTGAGAACGTGTACACATTCTTGAACTCTGTAGAAACTGCTCTCGCACTTCTAAGCCCATAAGCATTTTCCACGGTGAACTCTAATTTCCATAAGTCCGTAGGGGTGGATGCAGTTTCGAGGTACTCATAAGGATTCAATAGGGTGGTGAAAGTACTTATATTGTCTTCCACTACGCTTTGTGTCAAATAGTTCCCCACAATGTCCATCCCCGATATCTCTTCCACAGGGGTTAAAGGAGAGCCATTTTTTAGTATCCTACAAGACACTAATCCCTCTGCGGTGGGTGACAATTTGAAGGGCGAGTAAAGCTTCAAGCTTACTTGATTGTCTAAACCATTAATCTTCAAGGCCAAAGCTAAAATAGGCTTGTCAATGAAATCCAGTTCGCCGGATTCTTCCACAAAAGCGACTTCGCCTTCTTGGATATCCGTAAGACCTTTAACCACGGGGTTAGCATACATTTTAGACGCTGTATGAATTGCAGTTGCCATAAAAAACTCCTTGTGCACTTAATTAAACATTGTTAAAAGAGGTAACGTCAACCCATCTCGTGAATCCCTTACCAGAAAGCAATTCAAAGCGAGCCCTAAAATAGAGTAGCCCTACGGGAAGCCTCGCAATCTCAAATATTCCTTGGGTGTAACATGCAAGTGTTGCACTGTAAGAGTGCTGCCAAAGACTCTTTGGGATATTCTGAGGAGGAAATACGGGAACACCCCCGGAAATAGTGGTATATCCAATCATCACGACTACCGCCTCCCCATCTACATATTCGGCCTCAAATCCATCCACTAAGGATATACGGAACGTCATCCCACCATCATCTACTCCCGACATACTTTCCAAGGGTTGATTAGACCATGTGTTTAAAGAGTTTCCTACAATTATGTCAGTACCCTCTCGGAGCACCCCACCAAAGTAACCCTTAACTTTGCAGTAATTATTCCCTGGTTCTAGCATCCCCGCGGTGACAATTACGCGTAGATGGGCATACCAGACACCCAATTCTTGAGCAAAATTACAATCGGCTGTCTCATATGTATCCCCGGTTATAAAGGAACCCGTAGGATCCATAAAGTCCGAGAATACTGTAACTTCTAATCTGGGCTGAGGTTCGTTATCATCTGGTAGCCCTAACTCTAATTTAACGGGAAGAAGGATATCATAATTGGAGGATGCTGCTAATATCCCGAGCTGAGAGGGGTTATCCCATCCCTGGGAGGGTATAGCCCCTATTGTCTCATACGGAAGATTCAGTAAATTTATTGCAGATGCGTCCTCAAGCATAAAGTCTATTATACAATTTGCATTCTTATACCCTTGCGAGCTTTGAAATGCGGTAGGATCAAAGGCTACTGAAAGTTTTACTACCCGTTGAGAATGATCTGTCGCCGCTCCTGTGAAAGTTAATTGCACTTCCGAGCCATCAATGTACGTCCATACAGGAACCAAGCCCGTTGGCACTCCCGTTACCGATACGTAGTTATTGGAGACCACATCACTCTCGAACAACCCTAGGTAAGGTGCTCCCATGGATTCTTGATAAAACCGCACCATTCCACTCACGACTCCTGTGGTTTTATTTGTCTCTACGAGGTTGTTTACCGTTTGTAAAGTTGACTCGAAGTATTTCACTCCAATACTTCCTTGAGAGTATCCAATTACATCACTCGCTGTCGTGTGGGTAGTGAAGGCTCCATCTGCAAAAGTGACCCCCAAATTTGTGATACTATTTATAGAAGCGTGGGATGTTGCAGTCCCCGTAAGTCGTAGGTAAATAATGGTGTCACCTACCCGCTCGAAGGAGGCTGTGAGTCCCCCGGGTATATTACTTGCAGTCACCAAGTTAGCTGACACTATTGTGGGGGAGAATGTATCTCCTTGGAGGTTCATTTGAAGCCGGATACCTTGAACCCCTAACCCATTGGTGTCCGATATTAAACCTTCCCCATAGAGAGTTGTGCCATCGTAAGTTAAATTTTCTTCGAACGTCAATCCTATGGGCTCTGTTTGAGCATATGAGATCATGGAGTAAGAAACTGTTGCTTCACCACCACCACCTCCAGGCACTCCGGTAAATGATAGATAGGTATCAGTCGTGTAGGATCCTACTACATTTATGGCAAGAGTATTCTCAAAAGCTTCATCTGTAAAACTCAATTGAAGCATCCCGGAGTCACCCCCAAAGTGAGAACTGGCATTCCCCGTTAAACTCCATGTGATTTGAGTACCCGAGTCCCGTGTAAAGACACTCATGAGTCCTGGAGGAACGCTGTGCGCCGTAATATGGTCAATTACATCAGCTGTAAAGGTGTCATGGGCTAATGTAATAGTTATCGTGTTTCCGACACTACCATCATCCAATACCGATTCTTCGAATAGCGTGCCCGAGTAGCTCAGAGAAACAGCCTCGGAATCCCTATAAGCCACTTGAAGGTCTGATTTTACGGAGTTAGGCACTTGTGCCGCTGTGTATCCCTCAAATGCCCCATCAATGAACGTCACCGTGAGGTTACTCACGTTATCCGTGGTCATATGTGCAGAAGCAGTACCCGTGAGTGCAAGTGTTAATTTGGTATCCGAGGTGCGGGTAAACACCGCCGTTAAACCCCCCGGCACATTACTTGCGGACACTTTACTACCACTCACAACACCCGCAGTAAATGTGGTTCCTATAAGATCTATCTCAATCTCATTCTGAATAGTACCATCGTTGCTAGTACTTTCCATAAAAGTAGATGAAGCAAACGACACACCTAAGTCCACGACTTCCACTTGGACAACATCGGACCACGCCGAAGTCTTCGCGGGTTTACCCACTAGCCCTCCAGTGACTCTTGCCCTAAGGTAATAAGACCCCACAGGAATATCAATACTTGTGTAGCCAGCCCCGAAATTCACCCTCTCATAGTGGGGTAGAGCTGTACCCGTTGGCACCCGTTGGTATACGGGAGTTGGTCCCCCCGAACCCCAGTTCTTCTTATCCGCTTCAGTAAACAAAATCTCAGTGAAACCCACATCAGAAGCAAATTGGATATCAATTTTACCTTCTGCATATAGCCCCTCGGGGCCTACGGAGGTAAATATACCTTTCAACGTGCCTTCGTTACGAGCGGGGTACGAGAAATACACTAAAAACTCCCCTAAAGGAACAGAGCCAGTATTTAGACCTCCTATAGGAGTTCCATCGAGGATGAAGCCCAAGCCCCCGATACCTACCGCAGGTTTTTCTGGCCAGCTACCTTCAATGAGATCTACCGTCTCGGCTACTGGTTTAGCAGGTGCATTGGGGTTTACGGCTACCGAAGGTACCGCAAGTGTGGCAGACTTTAAGAAGACTTCAATAGTCGGTCCATTCACTCGGAACCCATCAATGACAAGTACCGCTCGCACAAAAAGGCGGCGATCTTGTGGCAGAGCGTAAGGGAAGCTAATTGCACCCGAAACCTCGGTATCTAGTGTTTCACCGGGGCTGAGAATGCTTGGGAACATCCCTTCAACTTCGGAGTACTCCACGTACGCTACGTTGGAGACGAGGATTAATGAAGGGTCCACGAGGGATACATTCACCTCTACTTCGGTTTCAGAAACGTCCGAAATGTAGACTTTTCCTACTGCAAGAGAGGTGGTGTCTACTGCGGAAACTTCCACAGAAGCAGAGTTTTTGCTTACTAATCCTACTTGAAGATATGGGGGTATCCCAATGAGCACGCCCCCAAGATTTGATGATTTAGCCATTTTTTTATTCCCCTTAAATTACTACGATTGCAGCAGGGGCTACAAGCCACTCACTGGTGTACACCGTAGGGATTACGAATCTACAACGGGCATAAAAAGTTCCCGGTGCGGAAGGTGTCAACGTTACGGATACGTCGGATTGAGTTACGGTGGTCATTTCCCCATATTCGTCCAAATTGTCTAACACCATTGAGGAAGAGGTATATAACTCCCACTCAATTTTTGCATTTGCTACGTCCTTAGGGCATGCTACAAGAAGTTGCCATGTACCTGAAGTAGCCCCTCCCGCAATGGCGGCATGCTTTGGAGGCCAGTGGAGAGGGTTAAACCATCCCAAGGCTCCATTTTTCTTCATTAAAACGAGGTCTCCAGAGCCCACTTGGACTATCTCGGAAAGTTTGCGTCTTAGCGCGGATCCTCTTGCCATATTTTTTCTCCTTAGTTACAAGTTGCGTACCAGCCTTGCCATGACCACTTACGCACGTAAGAGCCACTCAAGCACCATCCCCGGAAAGCGTCTTCATCCCAAATACTTTTGCCGGAGGGTGTTTTAAGCCCAATGCTAGTAGGGTACGAGGTTGCGGATCCATTGGGTAAAAGTACAGTGATTGCAAGTTGAGTGCCTGCTGTGCGATACCTGACCACAGTAGGGTTAAATGTTACAGGCCATTGTCGGGTAGTTCCCGTGTCGTTCCACGCATGATCCCATTCTTTAGAGCACAGCGTAGGCTGACTACCATCACCACCACAATTTTTTCCATTAAAATTTGAAGGGAAGGAACAACATGTGTCGTGCATTTCACTTCCCACCGAGACTTGGCACTCTCGAAGACCATCTGCTTTGTCTGAGCAGTATGAAAGTATTGGAACGCCGTCACAGTTTGATCCCACCGCTCCAAAGCACGTATCTACAGGAGTGCTCACGGCTCCACATGAAGTCCCTATTGACCTGTCAAAAGTGGCGTGAACTGCACCACTTCCCGTGATTGCGGATATTTTAATCTTATATGAATCGTTAGAAGGTGCATAAAAATCTATGAATTCTTTAGAATTACTGGCTTGGGAGGACGCTACAATCTGTGAATCCGATTCTCGGATTACAAATAAATCCACATTTAGCGAGGATGTTCCCGTGCTTCGTGTAATGATTCGATCACCACTAGACGCCGAAATAGCATCCGAAAAAATGGTAGCCCCTTGAGAAATCGGGGCATCCACAAAAACTCTGCTTGTGGGGCATGCGGAAAGTTGAGACCCATATACCAAAAGTTCAGTTAGTATTATTTTGAAGTACATTTTGAAATTCCTCCTTCTGCTTTTATCATACCACGAGGGGGCTGTGAAGGATTAAAGGGCTTGGGCTTGGGATCCGTTAATCCTAAGTATCGAACAACCTCCGTAGCAACCGCTTGAGCAACTGGCACGGATACTGCATTTCCCGCTTGCTTATACGCTTGAGTATCCGAAACAGCGATTTTAAAATCTCTTGGGAATCCTTGCAAGTTAAAAAATTCTCTAGGTGTTAACTTCCTTAAATTATAACCATCTAAATCCACAAATGTACCTGTCAATCTTTGAATTTTAGGATAAGAACTGTTTAGAGTCCTTGTGTTTTTAGATTGGGGGTTTACTTTATAAGGACGCCCATCATTGAGTTTATAAATGTAAGATTTTAATAAACGATCGGACAAATTATATTTAGGTGGAACATTTTCCTCCAAAAAATCCTGTAAAGAATCCGCCCTTCCAAGAGACTTAGGAAAAACGAACTCTTTAGACGTCAACAAATCTCTTCGAATACCCACAATATAAACTCTTTCTCTATTTTGAGGCACTAAAAAATCTAAGGAATTAAGTACACTATAATATACTTTATACCCCAATTCTACTTCTATAAAGTTTATTAAACTTTTAAAGGAGTCCCCTTTATTATGGGTTAATAAACCTTTAACATTTTCGGCAATAAAAGCTTTCGGTCGTTTATGGTTACAAATTTCTAGTGCTTTATAGACTAAAGATGAGCGGGTGCCATCTTGTAAACCCCGCCTAGTGCCAATACTCGATAAATCTTGGCAAGGGAATCCAAATGTTATTAAATCCACGTAAGGTAACTCCCGAACATTCAAAGAACAAATATCCCCAAACACTTCCATATTGTGGTTTATCTCATACGTTTTTCTTGCATAAGCGTCTACTTCCGATGCGTACAAACATTCTGCACCTATGGATTTTAAAGCCACATGAAATCCACCTACCCCCGCAAATAGATCACCAAAACTAAAACTATTCATTATTCCCCTCCTAAATAGTACTACTTCTGGTTTTATCATACCACGAAGGGGCTGTGAAGGATTAAAGGGCTTGAGAGTTATAAGTCATAGACGTTGGGTTCGTGGTGTAATTGCTTCGGGTTATTGTAAGGCTGCTAATGCTTGCCGTTACAGAGCTTACCGTAGGCCCCGCAGTGGTTGCTACAAAAATAGTCTCTTTTCCAAAGGCAGAGCATACTTTTGGGTTTCGAAGAATAACAATATCGGGGTTTGTGGGGTCGAAAGTTGTCACCGCTTGGGTTTGCCCCACCGCTACAGGGGTGTGGTATTTGAGGTGGACATCTTTAAAGAAATCTATCGAAGCTCCACCAAGAGTAAACAACTCCACAGGGGAGTTTCCGAGGTAATGTGCAACACCCCCTTGACCATTAATGCCTCCACACAACCACAAAGCCCCTGATATGAGGCTTTTTGAGACCCCATAGACTTTAAAATCCGTGAAGCATACCCCAGTGGAGTTGCCTGAGGAGTCTAGAGTTACAAGGACCCCGGCACCGGTGGAGCTTAAGTAACCTCCCACCACAATATCCAAGTCTACCAATCGCAAAGTATGCCCCACCGTTCCGTGGATCTTTCGAGACCAAACCTCGGTGAAATCTTGATTACACTTGAGTACGATGGCATCTGAGCCTACTTGGAGAAGGGCGTAAAATAGAGTATCTGCGCCTTGCACTTCTACCACATGAGTATCTATGGCACCATAACTGATATACCTTGAGCCCGTTACATTAAGTGTCGATGCGGAAAGGAGTGATAAAATACCCCTCCAATTGGTGTCCGATGTTCTACCCCCTACCATCAATCCTGAGGATACTTCGGACACCGCTGTAAACTGAAGATTCCCAGATGGTGGGGTATAACGACCCGCAGAAGCGCGGTTACCAGTGGAGGAAAATATATAAACGTAGGAGCTACTTGTATTTCTTCGGCTCACCGTAACAATATTTGAAGCCACCGTGGCTAGATACAACGGATTGCAGATCACTTGTGGGGGGTACATATCGTTCGTTCGACGCACGCGAATTATCCCCCCGGTCTCTGCGTTAATCCACATAAATTGATGTCTTGTGGCATTGACGCTCGTGAGTATTTGGTTTCCAGGAATATCCCACACCGAGGCCACCATACCCTCCACCGCTGAAGTTCCATAACCGAAGACCCACGGTGCGGGTTCGGTGGTAGTCGTGCTTGTGGAGGCTGATTCGGAGACGTCCTCTGAGCCAATAAAAGTAGCATAACAAACGACCTCTCCCGGTGGACACAAAGCCGAATTAAATGTGTAGCTTGTTAACTTGGTGTCACTAATATCCGATAGTAAAAGGGTAGCCCCCTGATAAAACTCCCACAGCGTACCTTCATGAGTCTCCAAAACATCCGAAGTCACAA
>Ga0316608_1001204_pt1 | contig 10638 bp, 7 predicted proteins | sample MIS2016152B_MG_FD_207673 | JGI IMG/M metagenome (GOLD analysis project Ga0316608, IMG submission 207673) | Microbial mat bacterial communities from Middle Island sinkhole, Lake Huron, Michigan, United States - MIS.2016.152B | ecosystem: Environmental > Aquatic > Freshwater > Lake > Sediment... | reverse complement strand
AAGGTCTTGATCCTGGTTTTCTGCCGTCGAAATAGCGAGAATAATTTTCAATACCCGAACAATGTCCTAGCTCTCTAATCATTTCTAAGTCGTATTCTACTCTATCTTTTAATCGTTTTGCTTCAAGATGTTTGCCTATGCTTTTGAAGAAATCAAACTGTAACATCATATCGTCTTGAATTTGATGTATTGCTGCTTCAACTCTATTCTTAGATGTAACAAAAAGATTTGCAGGGAAAATATTTACAAAATCGAAATCAGAAAGTTTATTGCCACTAGTTGGGTCGAACGATGAGATGCCTTCAATTTCGTCGCCCCAAAATAAAATGCGATAGGCATAATCGCCATAAGCAATAAAAATATCAACCGTGTCGCCTTTAACTCTAAAGTTGCCACGCCTAAAATCTACTTCGTTTCTTGAATAAAGATTTTCTGAAAGCAAAAGCAAAAATTTATTTCTGCTGATTTTTTGTCCTGTTTTAAGGGCAATCACATTGTTATGAAAATCGTCGGGATTTCCGATGCCATAAATGCACGAAACCGAAGAAACTACAATAACATCACGTCGTCCAGATAAAAGAGATGACGTTGCACTCAAACGAAGTTTTTCAATTTCATCGTTAATCGATAAGTCTTTTTCAATATAAGTATCGGTTACTGGCAAATATGCTTCGGGTTGATAATAATCGTAGTACGATACAAAATATTCAATTGCGTTTTTAGGAAAAAACTGCCGAAATTCGCCGTAAAGCTGAGCCGCTAAAGTTTTATTATGACTTAATATTAATGTTGGGCGTTGTACTTGCTCAATAACATTGGCAATTGTAAATGTTTTTCCCGATCCTGTAACACCAAGCAAGGTTTGATATTGTGTGTTGCTCGATAAGCCTTCGGTTAATTGGCGAATTGCTTCGGGTTGATCGCCCGTAGGAACAAAATCGGAAACAATATTAAATGGCACTGGCTAGGTTTATTGTTTTGTTAAAATCATGTAAACAGGGAAATGATCGCTTAATCCACTGTAATCTTTTTTTTTTGATTCTTTTAGTGAGTCTGTATTAAATATTTTTCCGCTATCATATTTTAGTTTAAAACCAGAAGTAACACTAAAGAAATCTTGCGATACAATTAGGTTATCTAACATATTCCATGTTCCTCTGTAGTTGTATGAGCCTACATTTCCGTTGTTATGAATATCGTACATTAAATTGTACAATTCAAGTGGTTCTTGATTTTTGCGTTTGTTGTTGGCTTGTAGAATAGTAAAAATACTTTTGTTGGTTGGTTCGTCGTTAAGATCACCTAAAATTACAATTTTAGCATTGTGATTAATTCTAAAAATAGAATCGACCTCTCTACGAAGCGTTAGAGCAGCATAAACTCTTTTTATTTCCGATTCTTCCATACCTCCAATTCGAGAGCTCCAGTGGTTAACAAATATATGAAGCGTGTCGGTTTTGTCGGCAATACCTTTTACATATAAAATATTTCTAGTTTTATCTTTTTTATCTGGCAAGTTTATTTTTATTGCTTTATGTAAAAGATATTTAAACTTAGAAGATCTGTATATTAATGCATTATCAATGCCACGTACATCGGGGCTTTCTTCGTGCACAACACTATATTTTCCTTTTTTTAAAGAAGATTGAGCGATTAAATCTTCTACTACTTTTTTGTTTTCTACTTCGCAAAGCCCTACTATTTCTGGCAATTCATTAGTATTTATTGAACTAATTGAGTTCGCTAAATCGTTTAGTTTTTTTTGATATTTGTAGGTATTCCATTTCTTTTTCCCCTCTGGCAAAAAAACATTGTCGTTTTTATGAGGATCATCAATCGTATCGAACAGGTTTTCTACATTAAAACTTACTATAGTAAAGTTTATTTCTTGTTTTTCTTTTTCTTGCGAAAACAATTGTAATGATAATAAAATCAGTGGAATTAAATATAAAAATCTCATAGTAGTAATATTAAGTTAAAGATAAAAACAAAATTAAGTATTTTAAATTGCTTTTGAATGATTAAAGGGTGTATTTAATTTATAATATTTTGCTTTAAAAAAATATTATATACTTTTTAATTTCATAGAAAAAGTATATTTGTAAAAAAAAAATATGCAAAAAATTTTAAATACATTGTTTTTAGTTCTTTTTACATTTATTACTTTATTAGGACAAACAGGAAAAGCAAAATATGTTTTTTTGTTTATTGGTGATGGAATGGGCATAAATCAAGTTAGATTGACCGAAGCTGTTTTTCCAGATTCGTTAAATATGCGAAAAATGCCTAATTTGGGATTAATGACAACAAATGCAGCAAATAGATATATAACCTGTTCTGCAGCTGCAGGAACAGCTATTGCTTGCGGTCAAAAAACATCTATTGGAACAATTGGTTTAGATGTAAATAAACAACAAAGATTAAAATCAATTGCCGAAAAAGTAAAAGAAAATGGAAGAAAAGTAGGAATAGTAACTACAGTTTCGTTAGATCATGCAACACCAGCAGCGTTTTATGCTCATAGAGCAGATCGTGAAATGCACGACTCTATTGCTATTGATTTAATTAACAGCAATTTTGATTATTTTGGAGGGGGCGGTTTTCTTAAATTTGAATTAAATGAAAACAATCGAACGTTTATAAAAAATAAAGGGTATAATCTTATCGATTCTCGTTTAAATTTTCTTTTATTAGATAGCCTAGCTGGAAAAACAATAGTTATAAGCCCTATTTTAGATATTGAAAAAGCTATTAATTTTTCAATTGATCAAACCAACGAAGAAATAACTTTACCACAGTTAACCGATAAAGGAATTGAGGTTTTAAATAACGATAGCGGATTTTTTATGATGATTGAAGGAGGCAAAATAGATTGGGCTTGTCATTCAAACGATGCGGGAAGTTTAATTCGTGAAGTTTATTCGTTCGATAGAGCTATTGGGGTAGCATATCAATTTTATAAAAAGCACCCAAATGAAACATTAATAATAGTTCTAGCCGATCACGAAACAGGAGGACTATCTTTAGGCGTTAATTCGCGAAAATACGATTCCGATTTCTCATTACTTAGAAAACAAAAAGTATCGATAGTTGAGTTTACAAAAAAAATGGACTCTTTAAAAAAAACTAGTAATAATGCAGAACAAATGTATTTGGAGGCAATGAATATGGTTAAACTTAATTTTGGTTTAGGAGAAATTCAAATTCCTCTTAACAAAAATGATAAAAAAAACTTTCAAAAAGCATTTCAAAAAAGTCTATTAAATAAACCTATTAAAGCAGAATATAGCGAAGACAACCCAGTAGCTAGTTTAGCAGTAAAAATATTAGCTGAAAAAGCTGGTGTTGGTTGGACAACATCGCACCATACAGGAACACCTGTTGCTGTTTATTCCATAGGTGTTGGAGCATCTCAATTTTCTGGTTTTTTTGACAATACAAATGTAAGTACTAGAATATTGGATATTATGGGCTTTCGCTAGTTTGTGTGTTTATGTTTTATAAGGTTATCTTTTTTTTTTGACTACCTAAACTTAATTTAATTCTATCTCTTTAGCTTATTCTTTAATAAAAATAAAAGCTATAAAACATGAATCATTTCTTAAAATTTGATTATGAATGTAATAAAATTGAATAATATTTGAAAATATTAGTTTTAATAGGTATTTTAGCAGTTAATTAAAAAATGAATTTTTTTTTTGAAAAAATTATAAAAATGAAAAAAAACATAATCTTATTTTGTCTCACGATAGTTTTATTATTTGATTTTCAATTAAATGCTCAAAATATTGAATTTACTAAAACTAATTTTTCTAATAATCAAGAGGGCTTAAAAACTGCTTTAAAAAATCAACAAGAAGGCGACAATATTGTATTGAAAAAGAAAATATTTCTTTATACAAAGGCATTAGAATATTATCTTAAAGCAAATGATTTTAATCCCAACAATGCCCTTCTTAATTACAAAATAGGAATTTGTTATATCAATACAATTGAAAAGAAAAAATCGCTAAAATATTTTCAAAAAGCCTATGAATTAGACCCAAAAGTGGATTTGCAAATTCATTATGGTTTAGCTCAAGGATATCATCAAAATTTAATGTGGGACGAAGCAAGTAAAGAATATAATAAATACCTAAGCGAAATATTTGAAGTAAAAGAAAACAAACTTATTAAAAACATTTATGCTCCATTGATAAATAAAAAGCTAGAAGAGTGTGAAAATGGAAAAATATTAACAACAAAACCAGTAAATGTTGAAATTGTAAATGTAGGAAAACCTATTAACTCAGAGTTTACAGAACATACTCCTTTAGTTTTAGATAACCAACGAACAATTATTTTTACATCTCGCCGCGAAAACCAAGGTAATTCAGAATTAGATTATGATGCTCTTGAATTTTATGAAAATATTTATGTTTCTAAAAAAAGTGGAGAAACATGGTCTGATCCAGAAAAAATTAATTTGTTGTTAACCACAGGAACTAATTATGCAACAGTAGGAGTTTCTGCTGATGGTTTAACATTATTTATTTACAAAGGAGATGCAAATGGAGGAGATATATATGAAAGTAAATATGAAAATAATGCATGGACACTTGCAAAAACACTGCCTTCTACAATAAATTCATCTTCCCACGAATCATCGGCAACAATAACTCCTAATGGGAAAAGAATCTATTTTGTAACAAACAGAGATGAAGATACTTTTGGCGGACGAGATATTTTTTATTCAGATAAAGACGAAAACGGAAAATGGGGAAAACCAGTAAATTTAGGATCTGTAATTAATACAAAATACGAAGAAGAAGGTGTTTTTATTTGTGAAGATGGAAAAACTTTATTTTTTAGTTCAACAGGACACAATTCTATGGGTGGTTATGACTTGTTTAAAGCTACATTACAGGATAATGGCGAATGGACAGAACCAATTAATTTAGGATATCCACTAAATACTCCCGATGATGAGCTTTCTTTAAGTGTTTATTTGAATAGTGGAGATAGTATTGGCGGTTATTTTTCTACTTTGAGAGATGATAGTTATGGCAGAAAAGATATTTATCAAATTCTTATTAAACCAACTATTTTACCTGTAGATTCTTCTTTGGTAGTAGCAAAAATAGACTCTATTAAAACAGAAACCCCAGTAATTGAAGCTCCAAAAGTTGATTCTACTTTAACTGCAAATAAAGAGACTGTTGAAAAAGAAACTCCTGTAAATCAACCAGTAGTTGAAGCTACAGAGCAAACTTCTGTCGATCCAACATTAACAGCAAAAAAAGAATCTGTAGAGAACGAATCTTCACCAAAACAACCAGTAGCTGAAGCAACAGAGCAAACGCCGAAAGTAGAACCTATTTTAACCGCAAAGAAAGAAACTGTTGAAAAAGAACCAGCAAAACAGGCAGATTCACCTAAATCAAAATTAATATTCAAAGTACAAATAGCTGCATGTGGAAAGCCTCTATCGGTAGAAAAATTAAAAAGCATATACTCTGGAGATATTGAAATAATAACCGAAAAACATCAAGGAATGTACAAATATTTAATAGGTGAACTTTCTGACTTTAATGAAGCCCTTGAACTATCAAAAAACTGTGGAACAAATGGTGCTTTTATTGTTGTTTATAAAGCAGGTGTTAGACTTAAAGGCATTCGTGCTCATTTACAATCTCAATAGAAAAATAATTATCAAACAATAAACACAAACGTTATGCGAAAATTAACGCTTATTTTTTTTACATTATTCTTAACTTCTAGCATTTATGCTCAAGTAAAAGACACAGACTCGACTTTAATTGTTGCTGAAAATCAAGAAGCAGAATTAGCTTATAATAAAGGTATTGAAAATTTTAAAAGCAAGAATTATCAAGAAGCAATAACCAATTTTACCGAAGCAATTGGATTTAAAGCAGATTTTGCAAAAGCATATTTTGGTAGAGGAAACGTAAAAGCCGATTTGAAAGATTTTACTGGGGCTATTGCTGATTTTGAGCAAGCAATACAAAAAGACTCAAATTATGCTGAAGCATATTACAGCAAAGCACGAGCAAAAAATCAAATAAATAAAAATGCCGAAGCAATGGACGATTATACAGCTGCCATTAATCATGGTTATAGCGAAGCAAATGTATTTTATTTCAGAGGCGTTTTAAAGTTTCAAATAGAAGATTATAAAGGAGCGATTGAGGATTTTAATCAAGCAATTACCAAAAAATACGACTATGCTTATGCCTATAATGATAGAGGAAGTGCAAAGCGTAAATTACAACAATATGACGAGGCAATTGCCGATTATACATTAGCTATTAAGTTCGATTCTCAAATGGCATTAGCTTATAATAATAGAGGAAGTGCCAAACGAAAAAAAGGAGATAATAAAGGAGCTATTGAAGATTATAATCAAGCTATTAAGATAAAATCAGATTATTATATTGCTTATAATAACAGAGGAACAGCAAAATATGACTTAGAAGATTATAAGGGTGCGTCAGAAGATTTTGGGCAAACTGTTAAATTGAAAATTGATTATGCTTATGCCTATAATAATCTTGGAACAGCAAAATTTAAACTAAAAGATTATGAAGGATCGATTAAAGATTTGAATAAAGCAATTCAACTCGATCCAAAATATGGTTTTGCATATATGAATAGAGGTAATTCAAAAGAAATGATTCGTGATGCCGAAGGTGCATGTGCCGATTGGAAAAAAGCGGCCGAACTAGGTGTAAAACAAGTAGAATCTTTTATTTATCAATGCCAATAGTTATTTGTCTTAATCTGAAAAACAAGAAACCATGAATACAATAAAAACTACAATAATATTAGTAACTTTTTTATTATCTTTTACACTTAATGCTCAGAATGTTGAATTTGAAAAAGAAAATTTTAAAAGTAATAAAGATGGATTAAAAGAAGCTAAAAAAAATATTGAAGCAGGAAATGACTTATACGCATTAGCAAACAGAGGTTCATATCGTCAAGCATTAGAATTTTATATTAAAGCAAATACATTTAACCCAAACAACGATGTATTAAACTTTAAAATAGGAACTTGCTATCTTAATTCCATTCAAAAATCAAAATGTTTAGAGCATTTCAAAAAAGCCTTTGAGTTAAATCCCAAAATAGACCCCGATATTTATTTCAATTTAGGAAGAGGTTATCATTTAAATTTGGAATTTGATAAAGCTATTGAATACTACAATAAGTATAAACAAACACTTTCGCCAAAAGATCTTCAAACTAGAAAAGCTGTGATTAATAAAAGAATAGATGAATGTAATGTTGGTAAAAAATTAGTTGCCGAGCCTGTAAGAGTTTTTATTGATAATATGGGAACAGCAGTAAACTCTAGCTATCCAGATTATAGTCCATTAATTTCAGCCGATGAATCAATGTTGATATTTACATCAAGACGAGAAAATACAACAGGTGGAGAACGCTTGCCTGAAGATGGTCAATTTTACGAAGATATTTATGTTTCTTATAAAACAAATGGCAAATGGACAGATGCTAAAAATATGGGAAAACCTTTAAATTCAAACGATAATGATGCAACTGTTGGTTTGTCAGCCGATGGACAACAATTATTTACATTTCTCGGGAAAAAAAATGGCGGAGATATATTTGTTTGTGAACTAAAAGGCGATGTATGGTCGGCACCAGAAGATAAGCCAATGAGGAAATATATAAATACAGACTATCATGAGTCATCAGCTTCATTTTCTTATGATGGAAAAACAATGTATTTTGTATCCGACAATCCAACTAATAATTTTGGAATGCACGATATTTTTATGAGTTACTGGGAAGTAAAAGATAAACGTTGGGGTAAACCTATTAATATTGGAAACGTTATAAATTCGGAATATGAAGAAAGAGATGTTTTTATGCACCCCGATGGAAGAACCATTTATTTTAATTCAACAGGACACGAAACAATGGGTGGATACGATATATTTGAATCTACCCTACAAGATGATGGAACATGGTCGAAGCCAAAAAATATGGGATACCCTATAAATACACCAGACGATGATAGATTTTTTGTAATGGCTGCAAATGGTCGTCATGGATATTATTCGTCAGATAAAGTGGGTGGTTTTGGTGAGCACGATTTATATTTAATTACTTTTTTAGGACCCGAAAAACCATTGGTACAGAGTGGAGAAGACAATCTTATAGCTAGTTTGGTTAATCCAATTAGCGAAACAATTATTGGTGATGTGGTTGAAATTAAAACAAATCGCTTAACCATTTTGAAGGGAACAATTAAAGACGCATTAACACTAAATCCTGTTGAAGCTGAAATTGAAATTGTTGATAATGAGAAAAATGCCGTTATTTCAACTTCTATTTCTAATAGCACTACTGGAAAATACTTAGTATCATTACCTTCTGGAAAAAACTATGGAATTGCAGTAAAAGCAAAAGATTACTTGTTTCACTCAGAAAATTTCATTATTCCAGCAGCAACTAATTATCAGGAAATAACAAAAGATATTTTACTAAACAAAATGGCGGTTGGATCTAAAATTATATTAAAAAATATTTTCTTTGATTATGCAAAAGCAACATTACGTCCAGAATCTTCTGCCGAAATTGATCGTTTAGCTTCGTTGTTGAATGAATTTCCTACAACAAGAATTGAAATCTCAGGGCATACTGATAATCAAGGATCTGAAAAAACTAATTTAACTTTATCGGAAAATAGAGCAAAAGCCGTTGTTAATTATCTAATAGCAAAAGGAATTTCAACAAGCCGTTTGGAATTTAAAGGTTATGCGTATTATCAACCAATTGCACCTAACGATAAAGAAGAAGGTCGTCAACAAAACCGAAGAGTTGAGTTTAAGGTTTTGAGCAAATAAAATTATATAAGATAAGAAATAAAAAAGGAGTTAAATTTTATTGTCCAGTTAAATAATAATATAGCAAATGTAAATACTTATAATATGCTATTTTATATTTTCTATCATTCCTGATGTTTGAAGTGTGGTATCTGATGTTTTGAAATAATTTACTAAGCATGTTGTATAATTATAGCAAGCAACATTTGAACTAGCAAAATAGAAGCATTAGCTATTGACAAGGGATCTACTACAGCTATTTGTTCTGCTGAAATTTCAAACATAGAAGATAAATCCCTTGTTTGATTTGTACCTCCACTACCAGGATTAATATATTGCAAAAGAAACAGAATTTACTAGCAATATATTAATAAACAGTAATTTAAATAACTCTTAGTCATGCTTTTTTATTGCTCGTATCCAAAGTATTTCAAACTACCTGGTTTATTTCGCCAGTCTTTGTGAACCTTAACAAACAAATCGAGAAAAACCTTTTTACCAAGAAATTCTTCCATGTCTTTTCGGGCTTCTATTCCTATATTGCGAATAGATTCGCCTTTGTGCCCAATAATAATCCCCTTTTGAGAGTCTCGTGCCACAAAAATTATAGCACGAATACTAATAAGATTTTCGGTTTCTTTATAGTCTTCAATACCGACCTCAGAGCAATAAGGAACCTCCTTTTGATAATGCATTAATATCTTTTCACGAATAATTTCAGATACAAAAAAACGCTCTGTTTTATCGCTCATTTCATCTTTCGGAAAATAAGGTGGAAACTCTGGAATAAGATCTAATATGCGTTTAAATAAAATATCTATATTAAAATTATTTAATGCCGAAATAGGATAGATTTCTGCCTTTGGCAATATTAATTTCCATTTGTCAACAAGCTTTTCTAGTTTTTCTTGAGTAGTTAAATCTAGCTTGTTAATAATAAGAATAATAGGAATATTGTCATCTTTAATTCTAGCAATATATTCGTTTAAATAATCAGTCGATTCGGTTACGTCGGTTACATAAAGCAATACATCGGCATCGGTAAGGGCAGAACCAACCATTTTCATCATCGATTCGTGCAAAAGATATTGTGGTTTTAAAATACCAGGCGTGTCGGAGTAAACAATTTGAAAATCGTCGCCATTTACAATTCCCATAATTCTATGTCTAGTAGTTTGTGCTTTTGATGTAATAATAGAAAGTTTTTCGCCTACTAAAGCATTCATTAACGTTGACTTACCAACATTTGGATTTCCAATTATATTTACAAAGCCCGATTTGTGATTCATTGATTTTTTTTGTTTTATATTTTGTGCCAAAGTTACGTTTAATTTTCAGCTCTCGGTTTAAATTAAATACTTATTTTGCTCCTTTATATTTTCTTGATGAAAAGTTTTGCTATAGTCTTTTTTTGTAAATTTAATAATTAGTTAAATATTTGATATTTGGATTTATCTTAAAACATAGATTATCTTTTGAATTTTCAGACTCGTAAAGATGCTATTTAATGTCATTTTTGAGAATGCAACGAGGTAATTTTTGTGAAATATGAATTGTATTTAAAATAAAGCTTAGTAGGTAAAAATATAAAAGCAATATATTGAAAAACATATTAATAATCACTGATGTCCGATTAAATAATAACACCATACAGATAAACACTTATAAAATGTTAAACCCTCGCACTTCGTCTTTGCGAACGTAGTGAAGCAATCTTATAACATAAAGGTATTCAATGAGATTGCTTCAGTTGTTCCGCCTTCGCAATGACGCTTTTTTGTGATTT
>Ga0316608_1001203_pt1 | contig 10639 bp, 13 predicted proteins | sample MIS2016152B_MG_FD_207673 | JGI IMG/M metagenome (GOLD analysis project Ga0316608, IMG submission 207673) | Microbial mat bacterial communities from Middle Island sinkhole, Lake Huron, Michigan, United States - MIS.2016.152B | ecosystem: Environmental > Aquatic > Freshwater > Lake > Sediment... | reverse complement strand
AATTGAAAAAAATCAAAACTCGAAAAATATATTTTCCGAGTTTATGGATGGACTCTAATTAATGTAGAATAAGTTGTTAAATCAATTCCATTTAAAAGATTTGAAAAACCATATCCAATTTTTCCTTCCGATTCCCAAATTTCTAGTGATAATAAACTTTTCTTTTTATAGACAAATTGATCTTCAAGCAATTTATGAATTTTCTCAATTTTTGAAAAGGGTGTTAAAGTTTTTATTTTCTTTTCAAGATCAGTTCTGTCAATTATATTTTTATTTAAATCAAAGGCAAATTTATTATCAACAATTTTTGTAACTTCATCAACAGATTTTTTTTGGTAACCGGAATGTTTTTCAATTAAATTATAAATATAAAATTCATCAAATTGCTTGTAAAACTCGTTTTTAACTATCTGATTTAAAGTCTTTTTTATTTTATCTATTCCACTTGTTGATGTAATTTGAAAAGCAATTTTTTTGGTTCCTCCATAAGTAATATGTTCATCTGTAGCTAAATCAATACCAGGGTAATTTGATTTTTCATCATTTAAATTTTTTAAGTCGGTATCAAAAACAATACTTAAAATCGGAACCAATACATCTTCAGAAAAAACATTTATGTCATAAAGTTTTAATTTTCCTTTATCTTCAACTTCCTTTGAAAATTGCAGCAAAAAACTTACAATACTTGGAATTTTCTCTTGTTTCATAAAATACAAATTTTGTAACAAATATATATAATTTAAAAACTTATACAATTCTATTTCTCAATAAAAATTAAAAAACCTTCACAGCTCGAAAATTATTTAATCAAATCAAAAGACTTGATTTTAAAAAGAATACTACCTTTACCTCTGTCAGGTGTTTTTTCACCTGACTGCAAATTATTTAGTTCAAGTCTCAAGTAAAAAAACACCTGAATCATGCAGGGTAAGAAAGTAAATATTTGTTTTCGGTTTTAAACTAAATTTTGTACATTTGTAAAAAAAGAATTGAATGTTTTTACCTTGTAAAGAAAATGCTATTGTTAAATTGTCAAAGATAAATGATTATTTATTGTCTGAAAATCACCCTGTTGGTAGAAGTAAGGCAAAATTTTTCAAAATGATTGGTTTTAACGAAACAAATATTGATTTATTTGGTAAAGCATTGTTAGAAATATCTAAATTAGAAGTAATTGAAACTGTTAAAAATGATTTTGGAACAAAATATGTTATTATCGGAATGTTAAAATCACCTTTAAATATAGAATATTTAGTTTCAACAGTTTGGATGTTAGAAAATCAATCAAATGAACCTTATTTAGTAACCTGTTATCCAAAATAATATGTATTCAGAACACGAAATAATAATCTTAAATGAAAACCTGCCGGAATATAAAATATTCAAAGGAGATGTAGGAGCAATTGTTGCAATTTATAACAATGGCGAAGCTTTTGAAGTTGAATTTGTTACATTTTCAGGTGTAACAGTTGCTTTGGTAACGCTTAAGAATAGTCAAATAAGAAAAATAAATTCAAACGAATTAATGACTACAAGAGAATTAGTGTTTTAAAAAAACTTTTGCACATTAATTGCTAATTTATAACAAAACTAAAGCAACAACCCAAACCCTTGTTGCTTTTTTGATATACTTATTCTGTTTTCAAACGACTTGCAGCTTTGTATTTCAGGTCGCAAAAAGGTTTCAGGCACGAAATTAAATTAATAATTCATTCTTTGGAACATGAAATTCTGAGAAACGTAAGTGAAGACGACAATATTTACAACATTTTGCAGATGAATTTCAACAAAAAGACTTACAATAAGCAAGTTTGTGCAATACTTTTTCATTATTTAGGTGATATTTCCGTTGAGGAAATCGAAAACAAATATACTCTGATTAAGCAGATTTACAGGAAAAATATAAAAAAGTATAAGAAGTAGGTTTTAATATTTTTAGAATTTCGGAACCATGATTTATAATGAATTACGGTTTCGGATTTTTTCTGAAATTTAGAATCGGTTATCCGTTCATATTATCAGGATTACGTCTTGCATCAAAAATGTCTGTAACATAAATAATTTCATTTTCAATACGATATATTATTTTATAATTTCCATCTACCTTTCTGCGATGTTGTTTACCCAATTCTGTTAAATCATCCTCTATTTGAAACATTAACGGATTAACTGCAATATTTTTAATAGCTGAAATAATATCTTTTTTGATTTTTGAAGCAACTTTAATACTTGCTTTTATAGAGTAATATTCATAAATTAAACGCAATTCCTCTTTTGCATAATCAGTAATTAATATCTTCATTATTACCAATTTTCCGATTCTTTTTCCAACTCTTCTATCGAAACAAATTCATTTTTCAAAATATTTGTTTCCGAAATTTTGGCTCTTTGAACAATATCTTTTTTTAATAAAACTGAATTTTGCTGATATTCCAACTTTTTCATAATTGCATCAATAGAATAGAATGTTTCCAGTTTTTTCGTCAATTCATCGAATTCTTTGTTTATTTTTTCCCATTCGTTATATTGCAATATTACAGATGTTTGCTTACCGGAAGCATCAGTAATATATTGTATATTATTAGTTAAAAGCATAACTGTCAATTTTTAAGTTTTTCTCAAACGATTAAACAAATATACATACTTTCTAAGTTAAAATCAAAAAAAATAGTCGGATAAGAAATTTCAGGCAATTTTATTTTATTTCCAATCTGAATTTCTTCAAAAAAGGATTGCAATTTAATTGAGAGATAATAAATCAAATGAAATATGTCTATTTTGCAGATTAATTTCAACAAAAAGACTTATAATAAACAAGTTTGTGCAATACTTTTTCACTACTTGGGTGATATTACAAACGAAGAAATTGAAAACAAATATACTCTGATAAAGCAGATTTACAGGAAAAATATAAAAAAGTATAAGAAGTAAGTTTTGTTAAGTCAAAACCATGATATTTAATGGATTATGGCTTTGATTTTTATTGCATTTTATATTTTTCACAAATAATTTGTATTATATTTTTAGATTGCGAATCCAATAAAGCATTTTTTATTAAGGATTTTCTGCTTGTTTTTTTAATGCTATTAAATCAACATCATTAGGGTTTAATAATAAACCAGGATATATAAAATTATCTAATGTGTACTGTTTAAAAGTTCCTCCTTTGTTGAGCCATTCTGTTGCACCTGTTTTGTAAAAACTGAGTTTAGTATTATACATAGATTGGAGTGTAGCTATTTTACTTGCAACCAAAACATTATTAAAGCCTAATTCTAATGCTTTTGTGTAAGTTTCTAAAGCAAGTAACCAAGTACTTTCATTTTTTTGATATATCTCAGCTTCAGCAATAAAATCATTAAATTGCTTTTCTTTATTTCCAATTAGATATATACTATCAATTTTATTTTTTATTGTAAGACTATCGTCAGTCCATTTATATGCTTCTTCTAATTTGCTAATAGCATCAGCAAATTGTAAATTTTTACAAAAAATTTCAGACTCAGACAGAATCCTCGTAAATTCACTTTTTTTTAAATTAAATATAGCTTGATTTGCTTCTTCTTCTTTTTGTTCTGCAATTGCGGTCTGGTATTCCGCCTCATTTTTAGCTTTTTGTGCATCAAAATATAATACAAGTGCAAAAATTCCAAAAACGATACTCACAATCGCTGCAGCAGATACAATAACAATAATTTTTCTTTGATTCTTTTTTGTAGTTTTATCCCTAATTTTTTCTTGTTCAATTTTATACTGAAGTAATTCTTGTTCTTTTCTAACAATTTCCATTTCATAAAGTTCCTGTTGATGTCTTTTTTCAAACGATATTAAAATTGGAGCAACCAGAGTATCGTGACTAATTTCGTAACTTCTACCTCCAACACTATTAGGCTCAGCTCTAATAATATGAGTACTTACCAAATATTCAAGTATTTCCGACGGTATTGAGAGTTTTTCAAAAATTACAATATCTGCTAAAGTTACCCTGGTGTGATTTACAATTAGTTCTTCTTCAATTAATTTTTGAATTTGTAAACGATATTTTTCAGGTGAATTTATAATTATATTGTCATAATAATTCTTGTAAATTTTATCAATTTCGTTCAAATCAAATTCATTAATCTCCAAGATTTGATTAGTCTCGTTTTGTTTTTTTATTATCAAATCTTCACAATATTGACATAATATTTGTAACTGAAAAGTTTCAATTTTATGGTTACCTTTATCAGTTAAAAAATCTATTATATTATATATTGATTGTGTTGTAAATGAAAATGAATTTGATTTAAAATTACCTGATTTTTCAGCTGGACAAGATATTGCAATTTGAGCTTGTTGACCAGTCAAAGCATCTAGTTCATAAACTGTATTTAATATATTTGGAATAGAATCTTTAAGTTTATTCAGTAAACTCATTCTATCGCTCCGAATTAGAAATAAAACTTTAATATTAATATTTGAATTTAACAAATTTAAATCATCATTAGAGATTAAATTATTTTCAATTCTTTCTTCAATAAGATTTCTAATATCGCTAGGAATTTTAGTAAATAATAAATCCGAAATCTGACGTTTAAATTCGATTATATGGTTTTCGGGATAAGTAAAAAGTTCTTCAAACTGGTCAAAAACCAATAATATAGTTTTATTTACATTTTCAATTTGAATATTTTTAATATGAAACCATAATGAATTATGAAAAGGAATAGTTTCAGTTAAAATGTTGTTAATCGAATTTTTCGATTTTATTTTTTCAAGTATTTTGCTATACGGACTTGTTTGATTAGTTGAATTGTAGGCATAAAACCTTACTAAATACTTCAAATAAGTTCCATCAATATCCAATTTGGGTATTAATCCTGCGTTCAGTAATGAACTTTTACCAATGCCTGATTTTGAGTAAACAAGTACTAATTTTTCTAGATTTATTAAATTGTAAAGTTTTTCAATATCATGGTCGCGTCCAAAAAAGAGTTCGCTTTCATCAGTTGTGAAAGATTTTGCACCTGGATATCTGTTCTTTAATTCTTTCATTCCCAATAAGGTTTAAAATTTTCATATCCTCTAGGATTTAGTTCCTGAGAATATTTTAACAAATCAGCTACTAGATTTTGTTTAATTACAAAGTTAATCAGCAACCCTACTTTCATTGTTTTACTCATATTTGCAGCAAATTGATTATAAACTTCATAAAAACTTCCCAAACAAAGTACATTTAAAGTATCATCATCAAAACCTTCACTAATAAAACGTTGGATATTTGAAACTATATACTTTTTTGGCTTTTCCTCAGCAAGTACAGGCTTTCTAAGTTCGTTTTTTTTATCAAAATAATCGTAAATTGTATTAATGAAAGATGTACTATTTTTCGAAATAAAATTTATTTTAAAATGATTTTCACAAAGTGTTTTATTATCAAAATCTAACTCATTTATAGATGCATATCTAATAAATCTGTCATTATTTAATTCCAAAAGATTTAGTAACAATTGAAAATACCATTTGTCGAAGTCCAATCCTATGAAAATAAAGTTCGAGGCTTTTTCTTTGCTCAAAAGTGTTCTCAATTTTATTGGCAAGCTGTTACTTCCATAAAGTGCACGTAAATATTCAAATAAATCTTGATGTGAAACAATAAGTGTTTCAGTATCTTCAATTGTTCCAAAAAGATTATATATTAATGGTTTTTCTTTTGTGGGATATGCATCAATATCCCGTAAAACTCTTTTATCAAAATAGTTATAATCGAATTGATAATTTGAAGTATTGAAAATATTTTTTATTGTTAATTCTGGTGAAACTAAAACAATTAAATGGAAAGGTATTTTTGATATTTTGTCAAGGATTTCATTTGCAAAATTTTGCTGATAGAATTTTTTAATCCTCGTGGTTAATCGCATTTTAGTTCCTTCATCTTTAAATAACAAAAAACCATCGTGTTTATGATATGAAATAATATCTTTTGAATTTTCTAAAAAGAAATTTTCAAAAAAATTGCTCTGTGCATTTTTCCCATCAGGGTTTATATCTATAGAATTACCTATAAACAAAACTGTTTTTTCTTCAGAAATACTTTCAAATAAAAATTCCCAGTCTATATTAATAATTTGTTCATCCATTCTGACATTAATTTCAAATTAATAAATTATCTATAAATTACTTGAATCTTTGAAATATTCAAAATTAAAACATTAAAAATAAATCAAACTAAAGAAAGTTCCATATTAAAATTCAAATTTTAACAAAATATTTGTAAAACTCAAAATATATTGAACAAAAATTAAGTAAGGATAGCATTTTTGCAAAAATTATTTAATTTATTGCTTCAGAATTAGGAGATTTTAATATTTAAATCACAAATCCCATCATCAACAAACCTATTTTGTTGAAAAATAACAAAAAACATTCAAATAAGTCCACAAACTCCAAACATAAATATACTCTGATAAAGCAGATTTACAGGAAAAATATAAAAAAGTATTGTAAAATATGATAAATCTATACCAATCCGAACCTAAAGTTCCAAATCCGAACTGATAAATTCCAATCCGAAAAACGCCCTTTTCATTTGATATAATTTTGGATTTCAAAGATTTTAAAAAATCGGTAAAGAAATTTAAAACTTGGTAAATGATAAAGGGCTTATTTATATTAGGTGCAATACTCGCAGGTACTTACGGTGTTTTCAAATTCACAGGTAGTGCAGCTTCACTTAAACAGGCTAATGATAATTTAATTTTTAAGTTTTCTTTAGACAAATGGGCAATCTCTGAAGGAAAGTTTAAAGCAAAAATTTTGGCAACAATCATAAACCCGGACTTAAATGAAACATTTAAACTTCTTTACCCTCAGATTTTATTAATAGGCGAATCCGGTTATCCTTTCGAGGCATCTGCAATTTCAGATGAAACATTAAAAACCAAAGAGTATTCAATACTACCAAGAAGTGAAATAACACTTGACCCTTTTTACGTTTTTGTGTCAATCAAATCAATGTTAGGCATTCTGACAAAAATTATAGCAGCCAACATTTCTGATTACAAAACACTTCTTCCACAGATTTTAACAGCAATAACCACACTCGATTTAAGTGCATTAGACAGTACTTTAATGACCAAATTAATGACTGAACAAAAAGCAGCAATAAATTTAAATTTCAAGATAAGAATAATTTCAAGATTAAACGGAGTTCAGTTCTCTTATGATACAGTATTGATATAATGAGTAACTTACTAACATATAGTCCCGAAAGTGCAATTGACAGACAAATATCAGTCGGTTCGGAATTCGATTCTTATTTCGGTAAGACTGAAAATAAAAGAATAGCTCAAAAAGGAGATTTAAGCACTCGTCAGACTGTTTTGAGAATGATTGATTTAATCAATTCAAAAAATTATCAGACAGAGAAAATTGCAAAAAAACTTCAAGGTTCTGATTTAACGGAAACCTGCAAAAATATATGGAATTTTTGTTTCAAATACATTAAATATCAAAAAGATATTGAAGAAGAACTTCGAGAACCAAATGCAACCTGGAGAGATGGACAGATTTTAGCTCGTCAATATCCGAATATAGTTCGTGAAGATGGTGTGCAATATGGAGTTGATTGCGATTGCTATTCAATTTTTATAGGTTCAATTCTAAGCAATTTAAACATTCTTTTCAATATCAAAATGACTTCTTATGTCAATAGTCTTGGCTTAGACAATGGATTTCAGCACGTTTATATAATTGTTCCGTTAGAAAACAATTTATATATAACTATTGACCCTGTTGTTCATGCTTTTAATTACAAAAAACCTGTTTCAAGATACGAATTATTTTTTCGTATATTTTTAATTTTTAAACAAATAAGGCACTCAAAGAACCCACAATTTACATTTTCAAATACCGTTCTTTAATTTTTCAATCAGATTTTGTAATAATTTTTTCTTTTTAGTGTGGGGTCTTTCATTCATCTCGGAATTGATTTATACTACATTGTAAATGAAATAATAGTTCAATTATTGGCAATTTTAGGAGAAGTTGCCTCCGCTTTATTTCCAGTTAATATTGCTTTACTTCCAGTTAGCTTCGCTACATTTCCAGTGAACGTCGCTACATTTCCAGTTGGCTTCGCTTCATTTCCAGTGAACGCCGCTCCATTTCCAGTTGATTCCGCTCTGGTTCCGGTTAAGGTCGCTGTGGAGCGGGGTTTGGTGGAAGTTAAGTGGGTTTTACTGAAAAGGAATCCGAATAAAATAACTTAATGTTATTAAAAAATATTTTTGAAGAAACGACTATAATATTTCTGAATTTGACAGAAATTTATTTATTATTTTGAATTGATATTTAATTTTGTTCTGTTAAGTTTAAGAAAACGGCAGGTTATAAAATGATTACTAATATTCTAAAATGCACATATGACAAAATTTCAGAAACATGACATTAGTCATTTTATAGTTTGTCTGTTATTTTAATAGTAATTATGACAGAATGACAGAATCTATAAAATGGGTTAAAATTTGATATAAGGGTAAAAAATGACAAAATCCAACAAATTATAATGTTGGATTTATAAAAATTTTCTTTTTGAGAAGTTTGAAAATTCTTTTGTAATTTAGCAGTTCAAAAGTACACTTTCCTTTTTTAAATCCAAATTTTTTAACATTTTTTTATAATTATTGCATAATATAGTACAATAAAAACTTTATTATGTATTTTATTAACATTTAAATATTATTAAAATGGCAAAAATTGCAGATTTTTTTATTTCAGGAGTTTGGAAAAACGGTGAAAATGTGATTACTCATGTATTGTTACATGACTTAAACAGTGATTCTACCTTTAATAAGGGAGAAAAAACTACAGTAGCAAAGACAGCAAATTTTATTAATGCAGGAAAAAGAGTTAAAACTATTTTCTGGGATTATCCTGGTTGGGAAATCGGTGCTGATGTTAAAGTTTTTGAATATGAACATTTAAGAACTGACAGAAATAAAACAGCAAAAGATAATTTAGACAATTCAATTTTAATGAATGGATTAATTAATTTTTAAAACAACAAATTATGGATAAAAATTTACATTTAGAATCGGTAATCAAAACACATCAAATTACTAAAGAAGAAAAGCTTTTAAATAAACACAAAGAAAAAAACAAGGAAATAAAAGAAACATTAGAACAAAAATACGGTGAGAACATTTACTCACCATTCAATTCAGGTTCTTACGCCAAAAATACAGCCATCAATACAAAATTTGATTTTGATTTAGTTTCACCTTTTAAAAGAAATGCTTTTGGCTCAAATGGTACTTTAAAAGAAATGTACGAAGATGTTTACAATTTTCTTTTTGAAAAATATAACAAAAATGGCGATACGGTTCTTGCTCAAAAAGTATCAATCGGCATTACTTTCTTTTATGATGGTGATGCAGTTAAAATTGATGTTGTACCCGGTCGTGAGTTTAACTTAAACCAATACACCGTTGATAATAATTTGAATTTACACGTACACAAAAAGTATGGTAATTTCGAAGAGGGTAGTGAAAGAATCAAAACAAACATCGAAGCACAAATTAGTAATATTAAAGACAGAGCTACAAATGAAAAAGACTCAATAAGAAAAATCATACGCCTTTTAAAAGTTTGGAAAACTACCAAAGGCAATTATCCGACGAAATCTTTCTTTTTGGAACTTATTACAATTAAAGCATTTGACAGTAAAGAGATAAAGGGGAATTTGTGGGAAAAATTAAAATCGGTTTTAGAACATATTAGAGATAATGTCAAAATTGAAGGTTTTAAGCTGATAGACCCTGGTAATCGGTCAAACGATTTGATGGATACATTAGAAACGTGGGAAAGAGAAGCTCTTTCAAACGATATGAAAAATATGATTGAGAGCATTGATACAAATTCGGAAAATATCAAAGTTTATTTTCCGGAAAATCCAAAATTTAAAGTTGAGGAAGTTTACGAAAATAATGCAAAAAATTCAGCAACAATACTATCTCCAAAAACTTTTGGTATTAATGAATGAAATAGAATTATTTAATAGTTTTTTTAATGAACAAACTGATGTAAATTTAATTTCAGAATTTACATCGGTTGATTCTTTATATAGAGGAATAATAGAAATAAGGTTAGAAAATGTTAATTTAAATTTTATTGTTGAAATACCTGTTTATTTTCCTTTCAGTTATAATGGGTTTTGTATTAAATTTATTAATTCTGAATTAATTGGTTTTCCCCATTTTGGAACATATTTATGCGTACATACATCACCTACATTAAATCCAAAAGAAAAACTACTTTTTGAATTAGATGGTTTAAAAACTTGGATTAAAAAATATTATATTGATAAAAGTACTGATAATAATTATGAATATTTGTTAATTCCATACAAAAAAATTTCTGAAAATGGAGCAATTCAAAATTATTTTTTTCAAGATATAAAATTTGATTTAAAGAAAAACGATTTTGGTGTTTTTAAATACTCACATTTAGCAAATGAATTATTTTTTATTAAAGAATTTGGCTCTATTTAAATATATTGTTTGTTAAATAATTTTGAAATTTCAAATATATGAATATTCCTTAATTACATCAGAATTCCAATTTTGAGATTTCCACGTTTTTTTTGTTGGACATCTATAAG
>Ga0316608_1001202_pt1 | contig 10641 bp, 11 predicted proteins | sample MIS2016152B_MG_FD_207673 | JGI IMG/M metagenome (GOLD analysis project Ga0316608, IMG submission 207673) | Microbial mat bacterial communities from Middle Island sinkhole, Lake Huron, Michigan, United States - MIS.2016.152B | ecosystem: Environmental > Aquatic > Freshwater > Lake > Sediment... | reverse complement strand
TCGCCAGCACCCATTATCGGATTTTGTTTTTATCGGCGTTAGTATTGTTTATGTTGACTTTTTTCTTCAATACCGTTGCAGAAATCGTCAGACATCGTTTAAGACGTAAATATAGTTCACTTTAAAATTTGTATCTGAATTAGAATCTTAAAATTTTCAGAATAACGACAATAAGACTCTGGTGAGCCTTGAATACTACTCTGATTTTATTCTGTAAATTCTTAAATTCTGCAAATTCTGATTCAGACTAGATATTTAACTTCAACAACGACAATTGATTATGAACAATACTTGGTGGAAAAGCGGCGAACCTTGGATTTGGCTGACCGCTTCGGCAGTGACTGTCAGCATTGTGATTGTGGTGGGTTTACTCACCTTAATTGCAGCGCGCGGCATGGGACATTTCTGGGCAAGTGCAGTTTTTGAAGGGCAATACACCCAAGACGGGCAAACCACGCGTTTGATTGGCGAAATTCGTGACCAAGTTCAAATTCCAGCATCTCGACTGCATGATATGGGAGTCAAAACCGATGAAAAATGGGTGACACGTTACTTGATCAAGACGGGCAATCGGGAATTGGTCGGTTTAGATTTTCGGTGGATTCTCGCCAATGATCTCAAAAATGTCAGCTATCCCAAAGAATTGCTCACCATTGAACGCTATGAATGGGGCAATTTTTACGGCTACTTACAAGCAGTTAAGCACGATGGCGAAGTGATCAGTTCTGGTGAGGCGGCATGGCAGGAAGCCCAACAACGGTTAGCACACGCTTTACAAATTCATGAGCAAATTCAAACAATTGAAAAAAACGAGATGGGGCGGATTAATTACGCTTTAGACCGTTTGCGACTTGCTGAACGCCGTTTAGAGCTTAATCACGATAAAGACCCGGAAAAACTCGCCAAGATTGCAGAGCAACGGGTTGAATATCAACAACAATTTGACACGTTACGCAAACAGTTGACCCAATTGTATCAAGAAATTAAGCGCGACAGCCTCATGGTAAAAGCAATGGACGATCAGGAAATTGAGATCGATCTTGCCAAAATTGTGCGAGTTTATCGTTCCAACACCATGAACGTGATTGAAAAATTACAGTTCTATTTCATCAAGTTATGGGAATTTGTCAGCGATGATCCGCGGGAAGCCAATACGGAAGGTGGAATTTTCCCGGCAATTTTTGGCACTGTGTTGATGGTATTCATCATGTCGATCTTCGTGACTCCTTTTGGGGTGATTGCTGCGGTTTATCTGCACGAATATGCAAAACAAGGTTTTCTCACTCGCACTATTCGTATTGCAGTCAATAACTTAGCCGGTGTTCCTTCCATTGTTTACGGCGTGTTTGGCTTAGGATTTTTCGTTTATTTCGTGGGCAGTAACATCGACTTGTGGTTTTTTCCCGAAGCCCTACCTTCGCCAACGTTTGGAACTGGGGGCATTTTGTGGGCATCCTTAACCTTAGCCATTCTCACCGTTCCCGTCGTTATTGTCGCTACAGAAGAGGGTTTATCACGCATTCCCAGTTCAATTCGTGAGGGCAGTTTGGCACTCGGCGCGACCAAGGCAGAAACCCTGTGGCGTACCGTATTACCAATGGCAAGCCCTGCAATTATGACGGGTTTAATTCTCGCCATTGCCCGTGCTGCGGGAGAGGTTGCCCCGTTAATGTTGGTCGGCGTGGTGAAATTAGCCCCTTCATTGGTTTTGGATATGAACTATCCATTTCTGCACATGGAGAGAAAATTCATGCACTTAGGATTTCATATCTACGATGTAGGTTTTCAAAGCCCCAATGTCGAAGCGGCGCGCCCCTTGGTGTATGCCACTGCATTTTTACTGGTCGCAGTCATTGTGATTTTAAACCTGAGCGCGATTTGGATACGCAACCATTTACGTGAAAAATACAAAGCATTAGAAACAACGTGAGTTCACTTTTTCTCACGTTTTCAAGGATTAACGAATGACTGAATCGACTGCACCACTGACTCATAGCATTAATTTTAGTTCCTTAGGGCGTACCGACCCTTCGCTGAGTCTGAAAGATGAAAAAATTTGTTTAGAAGTCAAGAACTTCAATTTGTTTTACGGTAAAAAGCAAGCCCTGCGCGACATCAACATGCAAATCCCTGAAAAACGGGTGACGGCGTATATTGGACCAAGCGGCTGTGGTAAATCGACCTTGCTGCGTTGTTTCAATCGAATGAATGACTTAGTGGATGGCGTGCGCACTCAAGGACAAATATTGTTGGATGGTCACGATATTTTTCATCCATCGGTCAATGTGGCGGAATTGCGGCGGCGGGTGGGCATGGTGTTTCAAAAACCCAATCCATTTCCCAAGTCAATTTACGAAAATGTGGCGTATGGTTTACGGTTACAAGGGATTAACAGTCGGCGGATTTTGGATGATGTGGTGGAATCATCGCTGAAAGGTGCGGCATTGTGGGATGAAGTGAAAGATCGCTTGCACGACAATGCGTTAGGCTTATCAGGAGGACAGCAACAACGCCTAGTGATTGCCCGTGCAATAGCAATTCAGCCGGAAGTGTTGTTATTGGATGAGCCGGCTTCCGCGCTTGATCCGATTTCAACGCTGAAAATTGAAGAGTTAATTCATGAATTGAAAAGCAATTTCACCATCGTGATCGTGACGCACAACATGCAGCAAGCGGCGCGGGTTTCAGATTTCACTGCATTTATGTATCTTGGTGAACTGATTGAATTTGATGACACCAGCCGGTTATTCACCAATCCGTCGAAAAAGAAAACTGAAGACTATATTACAGGACGTTACGGTTAGTTGGCGAGGTGGATGGGAAGGGTTTCTTGTCCACTTGCTAAATTTTTTAGTATCGTGGTTGTTCAAGTGGTAAAATGACCCATTTTCTCTTGAACAAATTTATTGTGAAGAACATAACTTATTTTTTGTTATTAATCATGATATTGGGATTCTTTCTTCTTAGGGAGAGAGAAAGTGTTTTGTCCACAACTGCATTACCTGTAAAACCAGAGATGCTTCCAATAGCTCAAGAAAAATCCACTTTTCCAAAAGAAGCGATCAATGATGGTCTCTCCGATTTGAAACCAAAGTTTCCTGCTGTAGTATCTGTAGATTTAGGTCAAGCGGTGACTGTGGTCGAAAATAAAATGACAGTCAAATCCTCTCGTTTAACAGAAAAAATGGCTGAATTAGCACAATTTATGGGTGGGTTAAAGATCGATCTTAATAATGACCCAGAAGGGATGCAATGGAATGCCGGATTATCTGCGTTAGACTTGAAGTTACACGAGTTTTTAAATGATCCAACTTTTAGCAGAGAAGAAAAAATGCAGGGGTTATGGAATTTAGTTAGTAACGTTGAATATAGACCCCCAGTCGTTGATGCCTTAAAAAGGTTACAACCATTTGAAATTAGCGATCAAATTATTAACACATTTATAACAGTAGCTGCTCAAGGCGAGTCCACAGTTGTAAGACAATTGGAATTATTAAACCTACTTGATGCTGGGATAAAAGATGTTTCAAGGGAACAGTTAACAGCGGATCAAGTCAGTCAACTTGAACAAGCCACGACACAAATTAAGTCGTTATTTAAACAACAGTTGCTCAATTATAATCATTCTGCTATTTTTGAAGATAGTTTATTTCTATTCTATCGTATAGCTACATTACCAGAAGTGATTGAAACATTTCCTGAAATTGCTGATGCTACTGTCCGCGATCCTCGGTTAAAAAATAGTTTTTATGCTACTTGGGCTCGGTCTGTCTTTGCTCGACAAGAATTACAACCGGCGGTAGAAATCCTATTTAATTCTCAACTTTCTAAGTCGGATATCGCTGAGGTTAATTTTGAAGTTTTCGAGGTTTTGAAATATCTATCTTCTTCAAATATAGAAGAAAACCTTAGAGATAAATTAGTTAATTATGTCCAAAGTCACGAACCGTCCACAGACAATCCACGCGAATATCTTACGTGGATGAGTGCTTATATTGCCATTCAATCCCCCGATGAATCAACAAAGGATATGTCATTAGGACACCTGATTGCCAACGATGAAGCAAATGATGTTTTATTGCAAGCACATGCGGTGGAATTTTTAGGAAGCCAAAATGTTTTATCATCATGGGAAACTAGAGATATTGGGTTATTGACTGACAACTTTAAAAAAGCATTGCAAGAACCTCAAATTTCACAGGAAGATAAATTTTTTATACATGAGATGCTTAACCAATTGAATTATAATGAAAACTAATTGTAGTTGTGACGCACAACATGCAGCAAGCGGCGCGGGTTTCAGATTTCACTACTTTTATGTATCTCGGTGAATTGATTGAATTTGATGACACCAGCCGCTTGTTCACCAATCCGTCGAAGAAGAAAACTGAAGATTATATTACCGGACGTTACGGTTAGTTGGCGAGGTGGATGAGAAAAGTCTCTTGTCCACCATCTCGTCAAGAAGCATTTAAAAAACTTCAGAGAAGAAGAAACCGTCTTGCCAGTGGATGTGAAACTTTGCGAAGTTGGAATTCAGCAACGGGAGAATCCCATCGAAGTTTAAACTGAAGATCACAGTTCTGTGGTTAATATCTTGATAAATAAAGACAACAAGACATCAACCAGCAGTCACTTTACTTTCCTTGATAGAAAATGAAAATTTTTTTCAGAGGCAATATTTTGCAGATGTTTTTAGATAGATTGCTTGGCAAATCAAATAGTTACGAACACAAATAATCTACGATGAGGTTAAAAATTGTCGTTAGATGTAACAGATTCGATGATGGTTCATCCTGCCAATGACAACCCAGTTAATCGCAAAATTTTTAGATATATTTTATGGACAAGATTTCGTAGATTTTTTCGCCACTGGGGGCTTTGACCACCGCTTCATCCCCTTCACCCTTGCCAATTAGGGCGCGAGCAATGGGAGAATTGACAGAAATAAATCCTTCCTTGATATCCGATTCATCTTCACCAACCACTTGATAAGTCAATTTTTCTTCCGTGTCCATATTGATAAGAGTTACCGTCGCCCCAAAGACCACCTTGCCGTGCGCATTCACCTTAGACACATCAATGATTTCTGCGTTGCCCAATTTACCTTCAATTTCCGAAACTCGCCCTTCATTAAAACTTTGCTGTTCCCGCGCAGCATGATATTCCGCGTTTTCCTTTAAATCACCCAAAGCACGGGCAGTTGCAATGGCTTGCGTAATTCTTGGACGCTCAACACTTTTCAAACGCTGTAGCTCTTCTCGTAATTTTTGAGCACCGCGCAATGTCATCGGTGATTTGTTCATGATTAATTCCTTTTTCAAATTATTTAACCGATCAAACGACATATTGGTGAAGTTTTATATGTCGTTTGAATTGATTTTGATAAGTAGTTCTGAAAAACTGTCCGAAGTATTGCTATTTCGACATCAAGCCGTTTTCCGCAATTCTTCTCTTTTATTGCTTTCAAAAGTTTTTTTCAACGAAGCCACAATTTCCCGCCGAATGTCTTTCAACCGTGGTTTTTCATCCTCAGCAAACGGCAATGGACGACAGGCTTGCATCGCATACAATCCCACTCGCGCGGTCATCACGCCACTGCCCACGCCCTGCACAGCTTGCGCAGACAACATGGAAAGCATTGATCCACCAAGAATTTCTGCCATACTGTCCGCCATCATTTCACTGACATCGGCATAGATCAAATTTTGCAACACTGCCCCAAATAAACTGAGTGATCCTAAAAAGCTGGGACGACCCCCATAAAGTTTTGCAATATCTTGAATTAAAACCAAATTTCGCCACAAAGTCAGCACACTGTCAAGTAAGGCAATCTGACTGATCATCACCAATAATGCGGTTTCTTTGGAACGTTTTGCCACCAACCGATGCGCTTGTTGATCAATCTCTTTCAGCACCTGAGTTGAATATAAGTGACATACGTCGCCATCATGATGACTATCGTTCACAATTACATAAAATCGATCTAAACGCGGTTTAACATCAGGACGTTGCACGTAAAGCTGGGTAATTTTATTGACATATTTCAGTGCATTGCCATAACCATTCGTTGCAACCAACAAATTCCCTTCTTTTTGCAATTGCGACACTGTGCGTAAGGCGATAATGTCTTGATAATTACGCCAAATAATCATGGTCAACGCCGATACAATCGAACCAATCAGAATTAAAAACACACTTCCCAATAACCAACTGTGCGTAAATTGCTGGGCGACCAATAAGTAAGCATTTTCTAACGTCATGACAACCAACAATAATCCCAGCAGTCCCACCAACCACAGCCATATTGCCGTTTCTGGGGGCGAATTCCGTGGCGGGTCATCGGTTGTAAACGGAGTCGCGAGCGTTTCATCTGGTTCTGGTTCGTGTGCCAAAAGTAACGCATTGGTTTTTAACGTAAGTTCCGGCGGCAAAATCATCGGCGGAGTATAAGTTAAGGTGACAATCGCCTCTTCTTCCGCAATGCTTTCGACTTCATTTAAATCAAAATAAACAGGTGCTTTCCACATCTTGGTAGTCATTAAAACTTGTCTCCTAGCAAAAATTCTAGTGCACGGTCAAGGCGAATATGGGGCAACCCACGTCCATTGGCGTGGCTGAGGCGTGGGGGTTTAAATTCCAGAAAATGAAAACGTCCTTCTACCCATTCTTCAGGAATTGGAATGTCCACTGGAATTTCGCCAGGAAACAAGGCGATAGGTTGTTCCGAATCCAATGGTACTCCCTTAATACAAGAAATTTTCTGTCCCTGAAAGGTGGTATAAGCCGCTTGCGTACATTTTACCGATGCTAACGCCAAGGTTTCTGTCTTCACGCCTTCAAATTTTGCATTATTTTGAGCTTGTGCCAACATTTGTTCAATAAATTTTTCTAAATTAGGCAGTTGGTTGGGCGTGACGTGATCCGCCTTGGTCGCGGCAAAGAGTAGTTTATCAATTTTTAGTCCAAATAGCTTGTTTAACAGCCCTGATTTGCCATAAGAAAAACTTTTCAGCACCAAATCCAGCGCGTCTCGCATATCGGCAAAAGTAGCATAACCGGTATTAAATGAGCGCAACACGTCCGCTAACACGATTTGACGGTCAAAACTTGAAAAATGCTCTGTATAAAATTTTCTAACAACTTGTTCTTTATAGGCTTCATAGCGTTTCTTCATCACGGCATAAAAGCTATTTTCCTTAATTTCCCCCGATGGCAAGCTAAATACCGGACAAAATTCCAAAATCGGCGCGCCTTTTAACTCACCCGGCATGGTGAAATGCCCCGGTTGCAGCAAACTCAAGCCATATTGCGGACTTTTACATTGGTAGAGAAATTCTGTATATAATGCACTGGCTTGACGCAAAATAGTATCATTTGCTGGCTCACTTAAGTCGAATGTTGCAATAAATTCCCGCCAAGGTTGCGATAACGTGAGGCGCGGCTCTTTGTCACAGAGTTTGGCAATTTGCTGTGACCACGCTTCAAAATTTAATTCCAACAAGGGCAAATCGAGCAACCATTCACCAGGATAATCAATAATGTCTAAAAATAGCGTGTTGACGGGTGAAACGTGTTTTAACAGGCTATTTTCAACTTTATAGCGAATCGCTAAACGTATCTCACTGATTCCCTTGGTTGGTTCTGACCACTCCGGCGGATTGCCGTACAATTTTTCAATTGCTAAATCATAACGAAATGCCGGAATGTGCAAATCAGGTTGCGACATTAATTTCACGCCCTGAACTCGCCCACTGCTGACCACGCTAAAATAGGGTAAATGAGGATTTTCAACGCCTTGCAACAGTTGATGCACCAACGAGGTGATAAAAACTGTTTTGCCACTGCGACTTAAGCCCGTCACCGCCAATTTGACCTGTCGATCAAAGGTGCGATTCAGCCGTTCTTCTAAATTGTGTGGTAACCACGATAATGACAACTGATTTTCTCCAATAAGTTACTAACAAATATTTTTCCATAGGATAATTAACCAAACAATACTAATTAGTATCGGAAATACAAATGACATGATGACGGAAACACTGCCCCAACGCAGTAACCACTGTCGTTTCCGTGCTTGTACGATTTCGGCAACACGTTGATCTATTTCGATCAGTTTCAAAAACGCGTGACTATAAACGAAATAAGTAAGGAAATTTAAATATAGCCATATCAAGGAACTTAACAAACCAAGTACGATAATCGACCAAATAGGTACAAATGTCGGTTTATCTGCAATACTGACCACTGTGCTAAACAGCATGGATTGAAAGATTAACAGAAAACTACCACGAGAGGAGATCATTTCTACTTCAAATTTCGCAAGATCATAAAAAAATTCTTTATCATCCAACATAAATTGATTCCAATTGATTGATTTAATTTAAAATAAATTGCTCACTCACTTATCACTGGTGGTTTGATGGATGCATTATCACATTGATTTAACAGTTGTTGAATTGCATAATGGGTTGCAGGTACAATCATTAAATTTGTAAATTCTCCCAACGAACTTTCCAACAATGAAGTATTTTCTTGAGTTTTAACCAAAATTGCTCGCAAGGCATCCATTTTTTTAGCCGCTTTTGAGAGCAACATCGCAACTTCTTCTAAATTTTCATGACTTCGCTGAATCCGAATTGGCAGCGGTTTTCCCAGATAACCCGTTTTTAAACAGGCATCTATGGCTTTATTGCGCGGCACAGGCACGATATCCAAACCGCTCAGAATTGCCAATACCTTCGGTTCGCTATGTAAATAATTTTGCCTACCTTCTTCCAACAGAAGAGATTTCGTTTTAATAGGATTTTCAAGACGTTGTTGTGTCAAATCAATGGCATCTGCGGAACTGTCAATACCAATGGCTTTTCTACCCAATAATTTCGCCGCCACTAACGTCGTACCACTCCCACAAAAAGGGTCTAATACCACATCGTAAGGTAGGGACGCAATTTCGATGATTCTTTCTAACAATAACAAAGGCTTCTGAGTCGGATAGCCAACCCGTTCTTTTGCTTTAGGATTTAAAAACGGAATTTCCCATACGTCACTGAGAGGAACACCCCGTTTTTCCCCATCAAATAATATCTTTCCCGTGGCATCTGTCGCATAAATAACTTTACCTTGAGCATTTCGCTGCCTTTTCTGAAGAATTTGATCTACATTGGTGGCAGCAGAATAATCCGTGTAAATGGGGTTAAACGTAAATCGCTCAGTTTTGGAATAAAAATAAATGGTCTGATGTGCTGGTAACAAACCCTTTTTGGCATTTGACCAACGTTTATAGCTCCAAATAATCTCAGCGCAAAAATTCGTTTCACCAAAAATTTTATCCAAGATGAATCGCATGATATGATTAGAATTTCTGTCACAATGTACAAAAATACTGCCCGTATCCCGCAACAGACGATACATTTCAATCAGTCTATCGTAAATAAATTTTGCATAAATTTCATCAGAATGCCAAATATCGGTAAAACTAAATTCTTTAGAATTATCTCTTGTCGTCAATTTTTGAACTTTCTGGGTGAAAAAAGGCGGATCGAGATAAATTAAGTCAATTGTTTCCGTAGCTAACGATGACATGATTTCCAAACAATCGCCTTGTTTTAAAATAATCTCTTCATCTATCGTTAGATTGAGCATCACTTTCACCTGCAATGGATTCAAGCAGTTGTTTTAAATTAATTGTTGTATAAGATTCAACATATTGCCACGCATCCTCTCCTGCATAATATTCCCCACCCACACCACGATAAAGTGTTTTTAACGTTTCCTGAATTTTTCTTGCCTGCTGACGATTTGGTAAATAATACATGATTCTAATTGGTTTATAATCTGCATCGGCAATGACTTGTAATCTCGTATGTTCTTTCATGACATGATCGCCGTCGGTCGTGGCATCTCGCCATTTTATTTCAATTGCATTTCGATTATCCAAACAGTCGATTTCAAACAGTTTAGGGCGTTTTCCCTGCGTATTTGGAATACGAATTGAACTTGAGGTCGGAGAAATATAACTAAAACATAATTTTGTCGCCTCTTCAAGAAAACTACCGGCATATTTGTACAAAAAGCGTCCTTTATTTTGATATACGTCAATAAGTTTGCCTTCAATTTCAGAAATTCCCAAGACGCGATAAATAAGAAAATGAGCATTATCATCTTGTTTCATTTCATCAATCCGCGTGTCAAGCTGTTTTTGCAGTTGGGCGCGATATTTTTCAACTAATTCACGAAGTTGACATTCTATCATAAACAGTCTTTTTAGTTATAAGTTGGATTTTACAGCAAATTTATTTATTTCTATGAAAAACCGGTTTAATTTCCCTGTTTGAGATATTACGTTTTTTCGGCATGTTCATCCTCTAGCGGATTGAATAATTCAACAATACGTTGGTAATTGATTGAAGGAATCGCACCAAAACGACCTTCTGCATACCATTGATTAAATGGACTTTGTGGCTTACTAACTGTTTTTGCAGTCGAGCGTGATATTTTCGAGCGTGATATTTTCGAGCGCGATATTTTTCGACTAATTCACAAACTTGGTATTCTAGCATAAATATAACAACCTATCCTAACGATAGAACAATGGAAAGAAATTGGTTGAACTATAAGTTTTCTGCTGTGTAAATCATC
>Ga0316608_1001201_pt1 | contig 10654 bp, 5 predicted proteins | sample MIS2016152B_MG_FD_207673 | JGI IMG/M metagenome (GOLD analysis project Ga0316608, IMG submission 207673) | Microbial mat bacterial communities from Middle Island sinkhole, Lake Huron, Michigan, United States - MIS.2016.152B | ecosystem: Environmental > Aquatic > Freshwater > Lake > Sediment... | reverse complement strand
GAAAGATGCGGTGGTCGGCGGCACGGTTGTAACTGAAGTTGTTAAAATTAAAGCCGCGTTGCGGATGATTAAATTGGGCGATGGCTGTTGGTTGGCTGAGAAGCCAATTGTAAAATTCGCTTAAGGTGTCATAACGCGGGTCATCAAATTGAACGTAATTTGTTGTATCAAAGACGTTCAAATGACCGTCATCATGGGTGAACTCAAAGCCGCGTAAGCCGATAAATTGACCATTGACCGAGGCGGCTTGGGCAGATTGTAATATAGTTTGCCACTCCGTTTCGGTCAGCATGAAATCATGGTCGGTGACAGCTAAGAAATCTAAGCCATTGGCTTTTGCCGATAAGTACGCGTCGGCGGGAGTGCCAACGCCGTCAGAGTAGCTGGTATGGTTATGTAAATCACCGAAATAAATCTGCATGCTTTCCGCTAAGGTTGCGGCTTTGATGTCTGGCAAGCTAACGGTAGTGAATGACCATGTAATGAAGGGGGTGAAGGTGGCGGTATAAATGGTGTTCATTTCAAGGGGCTGACTCGGCTGAAAAATCATCATGTGGCTGGCAGAATTATAATGAATTGTGCCTGTTATGGGCTGGTCATGGGTGGTCAGCCCAAAAATACTATCAGGGTTTAGCGGTTGGTCAAAGGTGATGGAGATGAGGGTGTAAGTGGGGACTTGGCGGGCGGCCATGTCGGGGTAAAGGCGGGGGTAGGGGCGGTCATTTGGCACATGATTAGGGGCAGTATAGGGACATTTTGCCCCATCTTCTAGCTGGCATGGCGGTGGATTTTGGGCCAGGGCGGGGGCAGCCATGATGATAAACCAGGTAAGTGCAATGTAAAGATAAAGGAGATGTTTAGGCATGGGCAGGCTTGCAACACGACAACGGATTAAGAAAGGAACGGATTTTTTCGCTAATCTGTTGTCGTCTTAGCCCGCACCGCCGCCAATAATTTGTTGGGTTGATGCTGATAATCGGCCCACTTTAATTCTCCAGAGACAATGCCGCTTAAGATGGTGGTGAGGGCTTGATTAACGGGCGTGGCGATACCCACCTTGCGACCTGCTTGGACAATTGCCCCATTAAGGAACATTATTTCAGAGGTGCGGCGACCTGCGGCTAAATCAAGGTGGAGGGAGGGCATTTTATTGCCGCGCCCACTAACCATGAAGGGGCGCATGATGGCTCTAACAATTCCCATATGTAGCCAGGTGGTGGCGAGTAAACGGCCTAGCCATTGGGTGGGGTAGCCAGGCAATTTAACGGGGCGGAGGCCGAGGGCGCGCATGACTTGGTAGGCTTCACGCAGGGCAGCAATTTCAAGGTTAAATAATTCGGGGCGGGCGATAATTTGGGCGGGGGGTTCATCTAAAATGGCGGCGGTGGCGTTATTGATAATATTGAGCAGGAGTTTTGACCATTTCATGGTATGACAATCGGGGTAGATGACGGTGGGCAGCCCCGCTTGGCTGAGGGCGTTGGCGAGGGCTTCGGCTTGGCCTGCGGCTTGCATGGCCGATAGAGGGGCGAGGCCGAGACCGCCCTTCACTTTGCTCACTTCGATGAGGTTAGGCTGTGGCAGTTGAATGGGGATGGTGATGGTGGCGGCGATAATTTTGGCATGACCAAAGGCGGCGGCGAGCAGTTCTTCACTGCCGATGCCATTTTGTAAGGAAACTAAATAAGTTTGGTCAATAGTGAGAGGAGAGGTTTGCAGTTGAGCAATGGCCTGGGCCACATCAGGGGCTTTGACGGTGAGCAGGATAAAATCAAAGGTGGAATGGGGCAGTTCAATTAATTGGCTGATGGTTTGGGGGCGCGCCACTAAGGGCGGGCGTTGGGGATATTGGATGGTGAGACCCGTTTGGGCTAGTTGTTGCATGGGCGCGGGACGACCCAATAAGGTGACTTGATGACCATGATAAGCCAACATGCCGCCGACAAAGCCACCAATCGCGCCTGCACCGATGACTAAAATTTTCACTGATTCCCCCCTAAAATGGGAACGGTTAACTCAACCACAATGCCCGACCCATTGGGACGATTGTAGGCTTGGCAAGTGCCACCAACACTCCAAATGAGGGACGTAACAATGGATAAGCCGACCCCTAAACCAGGGACTTGACCTGAAAACCCTTTTTCGGCTTGATAATAAGGTTGCCATATTTGGCTGAGTTGATAAGGGGATAAGGTGATACCATTATCAAAAATTTCGAGATATATTTGGTTGTTTAATTTGAAAATATTGATTTCTATTTCAGGTGAGCTATTGGGGTGAAATTTTTGGGCATTGTCGAGAATTTCCCATAAGACTAATTCCAATGCTTTGGTTGATAAAGGAATATAAAGTTCATTATTATGTAAATAAGGGTCACTTTGGATTTCTAAGTGGGTCAATTGTAGGTCAGTCCCAATTTTCCTAATGACGCTGAAAATTGTTTCCAGGGAGCAATTTCCTTGGCGAGAGGAGACTACATCCGTAATGTTTAAGTAACGAAATACTTCTAAAATGTCTTCTTTGAGGGTGTTCAGTTGGCTACGGACGAGGGGCAATAAGGCTTGCCAATCGGCCACAGAAAGTTGGTTTTCCTCTTCGGGGAGTAATTGGCGAAACGTATCAATGACGGTCAGGGGACTTTTGAATTTATGGCTGATTTGCCCATGAAATGTCCAACGCAGCCGTTGCTCCACAATGTTGGTGGTTACGTCACGCAGGCGGACTAAATAGGTTTCATGGTCACTTTCTGGCACGGTGATTAGCTCCACTTGTAACCAAAAAGAGCTATTGGTGGCGGTGGCGGGTTGAATTAAATAGAGTGGTATTTCGGGGTCAACCTGCGGCCAGGTTTCCCAAATGGCTTGGGGTTGGCCTTGATAATATTGGTTAATAAGTTTCATGAATGGCTCACCGATAACTTTAGAATTGTTACTGGTTAGACCTAAATATAAGCGGGCTTGGGGATTGGTGTAAATAAGCTGTTGCTGTTGATTTAATATAACGTAACCATCTTTGGTATGTTCAACCACCCACTCAAATTTAATACGTTCATTCATTAGCCGCCGATAACGATTGAGCCGCAGAATAGTTTGTACCCGCGTCCGTAGCTCGGCTTGGTTAAAAGGTTTAGTAATAAAATCGTCTGCCCCTACCGCCATGCCGCGTAAATGGGAGGCTTCGTCATCGAGAGCCGTTAGCATAATAATGGGTAATTCAGCTAAAAGTGGATTGGCGCGTAATTGTTGGCATACTTCAAAACCATCCAGGCCAGGCATTAAAACATCTAACAATAATAAATCAGGTCTAATTTCGTTAGCGACAACTAAGGCTTTTGCGCCATCTTCAGCAAAAATGAGGTTATATTCATCGGCTAAGAGTAAAATTCGTAACGTTACACAGTCATTGGGGTTGTCATCCACAATTAAAATAGTGCTTTGAGGCTGCATGGTGGGGTATCCTATGCTTGAATAAATTAACACAGTCATCTTACTCTGATTGTGGTTAGCAAGCAAAATTTTTGTTTTTAATAAAAGAACAGCGGATATAGTAAATTATGCGGATAAAAAAATCTGCATAATTCACCCTATCCGCTGTTCTTTGATACTATACTCAGTATTTCAAGATTTTGTCGTAGGGGTAGGGCTTGTCCCTACCCACCAGGGCGACCACAAGGGTACGCCCCTACAAATCTTGATATGCAGTATAAGTTACTTCCCCAACCGCGCCAGCCATTGCTCAATTTGTTGTTGCTTACGCTTAATTTCTGCTTGCATGCGGCTAATTTCGTTTTTAATCTTCGTCAATTCCTCTTCACTTTGGCTAATTTGTTGCACATAGCGGCTACGGAGCGCGCCCTCTTCGCCCTCTTTGGCTAAAACGACCATGTTTTTCTGGGCTTGCTCTTGCATTTGATAAATTTTGCCGCGTTGTTGTTCTTGCGTCACAATTTCTTTCTCTAAATTACTAATCTCCGCCCACAAATCCAGCAGCCCTTTGAGTTCGCGATAAGCCTGGTCATCTAGGAATTTATCGTTAAAATATTGCTGTAAATTTTGATAAGATAAATTCCGAATTTCCGCCCGACTAGCACGTGAATACCGTTCTTGCACCATGAAATTGGTTATTTTACCCGCCGCCGCCGACACTTCATAACGGTATGTATCAAGCGTTTTTTCCGTTGGTTCAGCCATATCAAACAATTGATAGCTTCCGCTACGATTATGCTCAATTAACACCTTTTTGGCCTGCGCCGTGCGATTATCCACATGATAGGTAGTGCGGCGAATGTCATAGAAATTTTGCCACAGATAGGCGTTTTGTAGCTGTAATGATTCTAAACGACTCTCCGTTTGCAACTCCTCTTTCACATGCACCCCCAATTCCACCGCGTAGGAAATGACCGCTTCGGCCTCATTCGTCGTAAAAGGTAATACCGCCTCGCCCACATATTCCCCCGCCTCCATGACGGTCACGGGGCCGCGCTCTAGGGTCAGGTCAGTGCGATTGTTAAAGCGCATGGTGGCTATGGGATGAGTTGCCATTTTTTGCCCATTATAAATTAAATCTTTCTTAAAGTTCAACATAGTGCTGACAATCGGCACCATGGCCGATTGTCCACGCCCAACGGTTACGGGCGCGCTGACATTATATTGAAACAGTTCGCCCATCGCCTTGCCCGTGGCCGCGCTGCTTACGGATTGTCGCATGCCACTGCTAGACATGGCGCGTTTAGGCATCGGGGCAGCCATCATCATAGGCGCGGCGGGGGCCACGCCAGCCAGCCCAAAGCTGTCGGTTTCCTCTGCCATGACCGCCGCATCAAACATAATGGGCGCGGCGGCGGTGCGTTCTTCTTGCGCCACAGTGGGGCGAGTGGGCGTGTGCGGCGTATACAAATCGTACATAAATGAAATGGGCATGCCCGCCGTCAGCGAGAGGGAAATGTCAGTTAAATCCTCCTCCAGCCGATTATCAAAAATGCCCCAACCTTGTAATAAGGCTTCAGTTTGTCCCTCATCTGCCACCAGGCGATAGCTGACGCGCCAGGTTGGGGCGGGGGCGATATAGCTCACCTCCAAATCATGCTCGCCTGCGCTGAGGCGAATGGTGATGGAACGATGCGTTTCTTGGCCTAAAGCCGTTTGCAGGAAAAAGCGCAAATCTGCCGAAGCGGTCTCATCTTGAATATCCACGCCGACCAATTGATTAAGGTTGATAACGGCAACGGTTTGGCTATCGGCTTGCAAAATGGTAACAGTGGGTAGCTCAGTGGCGCGGTTTTCAGCTTCATCTAAACCGAGCAAAATACCCGTTAGCGCGGGCGCATCTTTCACCAATAAAGTGACGGCGCGGCCGCGCAACACTTGCAACAAATCCCGTAGGCTGCGTTCATTGTCCAATATAACGGAACAGCCCGCCAAGCGTTCGGCCTGACTTTGGGGCGTGTCGTAATCTACGCCTTGCACTTGACCGCTGGCATGGTCAATCACGGTTAAACTTTTGAGCATGTCGTCCATCTCTTCGCGACGAAAGGTGAGCTTAACGGCTTTGCCCTCAACGGGGCCACGGCGGCGAAAATAGCCGACACCATGTTTATAAAGCGTCATGTGAGTAATCGGTAAGGTGGTCATGGATTTCCTAATAAATGGAGTCCAAATCTTTAGATTTGACCGTCAAATCTAAAGATTTGGACTCCGTGTTTAATTTGCGGAGTCTGTTTCAGCGATAGCCACCAAAACGGCTTTGGCCGCTTGATGACCAATGGTATGTTGATGTTCACCAATTTGTAAGGTTAGGGGGCCTTCAAAGGGGGCGTACTCTTGCAACGTGAGTTTGGTGCCAGGATATAGCCCAATTTTGCCTAAATAACGTAATAATTCGGGGTCAGCGTCATCTACCTCAATGACCACCAAGTGATTACCCGCGTGCATTTGGCTGAGGGGCTTGCTAGGTGGCTGAAAAATCGTCCCCGTTTTGGTGGGAATGGGCGCGCCATGCGGGTCAAAACGCGGGTCGCCGAGGGCGGCGGCCATGCGTTCTTCTAAATCTTCGCTAATGACATGCTCTAGCTTTTCGGCCTCTTCATGCACCTTGTCCCAGGGAACATTCAGGGCTTCGGCCAAATATAACTCTAGCAAGCGATGGTGACGAATTATTTCGAGAGCTAACTTCTCGCCTGCCTCCGTAAAGGTAACTCCCTGATATGGCTCATGGTTTAATAAATGCAATTCGGCCAATTTTTTGCACATATTGGTGACGGAGGCGGGGGATAAATTCATTTGGTCGGCTAGGGCCGAAGTTGGCACAGGAGAAATGGTTTGCTGGAGTTTGTAAATTGCTTTGAGATAATCTTCCATCGCATGGCTAATCATGGGCATACTCTCAAACAAAGCGTATGAGGCGTGGCGTATCGTCCTGGATACGCCAAACGAAATACAGCTTTTGGGGCAAAATTTAAGGATAATAATTAACTTAGTCTATCTCAGATGTGAATAAGTGTCAAAAAATTGCCTAGTTGTCTCTTTTTGAGTAAGCTATTAAGTCTAAAAAGATTACACCTGTAAATTTGTTTGGAGTCGCAACGCTTTCGCCTTGCGCTTTTTTGGTGTGGCAAAGCTAAAGCGTTACACTCCAAAATGCAGGGAGTCTAGGAGATAATCGCTATGAAACGTTTTTTAACAGTAATCGTTGTTATATTCACTTTATTGAGTAGCCTCGCCCTACTTACCATGCCCCTAGCGCAAGCCCAAAGTAATACGGTTAATCGTATCAACCAAATTCCTGTGTTGCAATTGATTCCCGTAATAACTATCTCAACGTTCACTCCAACCTCTACACCCTCTCCCTTTGCCGCAACCCCAACCATGACTCCCATAACCACGCCTCCAACCTCTACGCCTTCCATCTTCACCGTCACGCAAACTCTGCCTGAAAATAATGGGCGGTTGGTGGCGCGTGATAGTTCCGTGAGGGTCATATTTAGTGACTTCGCTCGCTTCGCCACCATTACCAGTCGTACTTTTACGGTGCAGGGGCAACAGCGGGGGCTGTATCAAGGAACATTTCGTTCTATTTTGGCGGGCAAAGCAGTGGAGTTTGTGCCTGACCACCCGTTTTTGGCGGGGGAGGAAATTATTGTTAGCTTAAGTAATACAATTCAAGCCAATAGTATCAATGGCAATCTCATCACTTTACAGCCGTATCAATGGCAATTTCGCGTGGCAGTGGCGCGGAGTACGGGGTTATTGCTAGATAGTGGACAGGTGATGGGGCAGGGCGAGACCACGGATGCGGCGTTGGGCGATTTGGATAATGATGGGGATTTAGATGCTTTTGTAACGTATGCGAACCAACCCAGTGAAATTTGGCTTAATGACGGTCAGGGGCGTTTTCGCCGCCATGAGAGTGTGGCGGCAGCGCAGGCGGTGGCGGTGGGCGATTTGGATAATGATGGCGATTTAGATGTGGTGGCGGTGAGTGGGGGTACAGTTACGAGAACTTCACATGATGGCGTTGTTTTAATGAATGATGGGCGCGCCCATTTTACGATTCATTCAAGTTGGGTAAGCGTTGATGATAATAGTTATGCTGTTGCGTTGGCTGACGTGGATAGTGATGGCGATTTAGATATATTGGCGGGGCAAACGGGCGGGCCAAATCATTTATGGCTCAATGATGGTGCGGGTGGCTTTGATTTTAATATCGGCAATCTCATGTTTAGCCCCATTGCGAATACCCTGGCGGTGGTTTTGGGCGATTTGAATGGTGATGGCGCAGTAGATGCCTTTTTTGGAAATTATGGCAAGCAGGACCAGGTGTGGTTTGGCGATGGGCATGGGGAGTTTAGCGAAAGTAGCCAAATGTTTGTGGTGACGAATACGGTGGCGGCGGCGTTGGGTGATGTGGACAGTGATGGTGATTTGGATATCGCGGTGGCTAATTTGAGTAGTCCAAATCAGATTTGGCTGAATAATGGGGTGGGGGAATTTAAGCCCCTTAATTTACCTAAACCAATAACCTCAGCTACAACGGTGGCGTTGGCGGATTTAGATGGCGATAATGATTTGGACATGGTGGTTGGCGGGGGCGGCTTACATAAGAATGCCGTTTATCAAAATGACGGCCAGGGTGGTTTTACGCTGACAAAATTGACTTTGGGGCGGTTTAGCACCCAGACGGTGGCGTTAGGTGATTTGAATGGTGACGGTGATTTAGATTTGTTCATGGGCAATCAGGGCGAAAGCAATCGGGTTTGGTTTAATCAAAATCGGGGCAGCGGGGTTTTTGTGAAAACGAGCCAACGCTTGGGCAACGGCAATAGCAAGGAGACTGAGTTGGTTGATGTGGATGGAGATGGCGATTTGGACGCGGTGGTGATGCACATGGCGAGCGCGGCGCGCCAAACAGGGGGTAATAATGAAGTGTGGCTCAATGATGGCGCGGGAACATTCACTCAAACGCAACAAACATTATCAAGTAATAGCAATGCCATTGCCATGAGCGATATTGATGGGGATGGGGATGCAGATGCTATTTTGGGTTATAATAATGGGCAACCTAACGAAGTTTGGCTTAATAATGGGGCGGGGCAATTTAGTAATAGTGGGCAATCTTTGAGCCAAGCCGCGACCAATGCCATTGGCTTGGCCGATTTGGACGGGGATAGTGACCCTGATGTTATTTTTGGTAATGCGAATAATCAGCCCAATACCATTTGGTTGAATGACGGCACGGGTAAATTTACGCAAACCACCCAAACATTAGGCCAAAATGATACTCAGGCGATTGCTTTGGCCGATTTAGATGCGGATGGGGATACGGATGTGGTTGTAGGAAATGGTAATAACGAAGGCAACCAAATTTGGTTGAATGACGGGACGGGTAAATTTAACCAAAGTATGACTACTTTGGGGCAAAATGACACTCAGGCGGTTGGTTTGGCGGACATGGACAGTGATGGGGATACCGATGTGGTTGTAGGAAATGGTAATAATCAAGGCAATCAAGTGTGGCTGAATGATGGCACGGGTAAATTTAACCAAAGTGGTAATGATTTAGGACAATTGGATACTCAGGCGATTGCGTTGGGTGATGTGGACGGGGACGGCGATACCGATGTGTCGGTGACGGGTAATCAGGAGAACCAAATTTGGCTGAATGACGGCACAGGTGAATTTAGTAATAATGGGCAATCTTTGGGCGGTGATGATACGAATTGTATCGAGTTGGGTGATTTGGACGGTGACGGAGATAACGATGCTTTTATCAGCAATGATTCGCCTAACGAAGTGTTGCTTAATCAAAATACCCAAAGTCTCATCCTCGGCCCAGCAGGTGGTTTGCTAGATTTTAGTCAGGGTTTGACCTTGACAATGATGGTGCCGCCAAATATCTTGACCCAAAATGTTACTTTTGTTTATACGCCCCTGGGGTCAGCGCAAACGCCCTACCCGACCAATCATCAATTTGCAGGGCGCGCCTTCAGTTTGGAGGCGTATCATGACGGAGTGTTCATCACCACCCCTTTTACCCAGGCGGTAACACTTTCCATGCAACATGAGGCCACCGCGCTGAATTTGCAGCCGCCTAAGCTCTACTATTGGGCAAATCAATGGCAAGATGTGGCTATAACGTGTAATCCGCCCGCAAATTACAGCCGCACCAATAGTTTCATCCAACTAGAGTTATGTCATCTAACGGATTTTGCCCTCTTTGGGTTGCCTCAAGGCAACCAAAGCTATCTGCCGCTTATTTTACGGCCATGAGTTGGCGTGAAAATTACAAGATAAATATAATGAGGACTTTCGCTTACGGAGTCCAAATCATTAGATTTGACTCACTACTCAAATCTAATGAAGGTTCGGAAAATAAATCGGTAAAGAATAACCTGTAAAAAACAAGGAGTCCGCAATCCTTTGCGGACAGCCCGCAAATAATTGCGGACTCCTTTCATTACCGAAATAATTCTCGAACCTCCATAAGATTTGGACTCCATTATCAGTAATCTACCTGGAGAGATTTATTATGTTAAAGTATTGGAATTACGTAATGTTAGTGTTTGTCGTCATTGCCGCCCTGGGCGAATGGCTACACTGGTCGCCCATCGTCATTTTTGTGACGGCGGCTTTAGGAGTGGTGCCATTGGCGGGCTTCATGGGGCAGGCCACCGAGGAGTTGGCGGTCTATACGGGGCCGAAAATTGGGGGTTTGCTTAATGCTACGTTAGGTAATGCCGCCGAGTTGATTATTACGATGGTGGCGATTTATACGGGCGTGACCAACCCCGAATTACGGGAAGGGTTGTTAGAGTTGGTGAAGGCTTCAATTACAGGCTCTATTTTGGGCAATTTATTGTTGATTTTAGGCTTAAGTATGTTGTTAGGCGGGATTAAATTTAAGCGGCAAACCTTTGACATGGCGCAGGCCAATGTTAATGCCACCATGCTTATTTCAGCCGTGATTGCGCTCGGTATTCCCTCCATGTTTAGTTATGCCATCAATGCCGACCATGCTCATGAGCAAAGTGTGGAATATCTCAGTTTGAGTGTGGCAGCCGTGATGTTGGTGATTTATGTGTTAGGGATTGCCTTTTCATTTCAACTTGATGACCCTAGCCAAGCTGACCACAGCGAAGTTCATCACCCCACCTGGAGCG
>Ga0316608_1001200_pt1 | contig 10663 bp, 10 predicted proteins | sample MIS2016152B_MG_FD_207673 | JGI IMG/M metagenome (GOLD analysis project Ga0316608, IMG submission 207673) | Microbial mat bacterial communities from Middle Island sinkhole, Lake Huron, Michigan, United States - MIS.2016.152B | ecosystem: Environmental > Aquatic > Freshwater > Lake > Sediment... | reverse complement strand
CGATCGGTTTTAGCTAAACTAGATTCCAAACAGCAAGCATTAGTTTTGGGGCACGCGGTACCGATGCCGGTGGTTGTGCAAATTCGTCCTTATGATGAGCAATTTTATAGGGAAATTGGTGATATTGATTGGCAAGAAATGCCCGACGCAGATGTATTTGCAGAGGCTGAAGCCGCTAAGATGGATCTGGGGTTTTAGTTGGGATGGGCGATCGAATTGATGCGTGGCGCAATCTAACGGGTGTCGTGAGATATGACTAACGACAACATAACCAAAATTGCTAGCGTTTGTTGGTTGACTTTTTGTTTTGCTGAGTGTAATGTTACAGATGTAGGTTTCAGTTTAGTTTGTTAATGCGGTGTAATGCCGAATACAAATACTCAAATTCTGTTATGAGTGCGATCGATTCAACTAATCTCAAAACTTATATCTGTCCATGTCTGGCAGGAAAAAGTAAATTTTTGTAACAATAATTGGGCGTTTTGCATAAAAATTGCGGACTCACCCAGATAGATAAATAGAGGCCCAGGAAGTACCGCTACTGTTGCGGGCGATCGGGGTTCAGGGTCAATTAGGGCGTAAGGCTTGTGGACTAGCCTCAAAACTAGCTTCTGGCAGACTGATGTAAAGTTTTGTAACAAAATACCAGTATTTTGCATAAAACTTGCGGACTCACCCAGATAGATAAATAGAGGCCCACAATCACCTAGGGCGGCTAAGAAAAATTAGGGAGGACAACCCCCTTTTAAACTCAGTTGCTTTTGATTAATCAAGGTCAGTTCAAGAAACTTGTACAGCAGAGTGAGGAGATATGGCGACATCACAAGAAATATCAATACAGTTAATTGAGGAAGGGATTGATGATTATTCTGAGGGAAACTACTCTGAAGCAGTTCAGCTTTTTAATGAAGCTTTATCTAGAGATCCTGAACAAGGAATCGCTTACTTTTATCGTGGTTTAATTTTTGCCATTATAAATAATTATCAGGAAGCGCTCAAAGATTTTAATAGGGCAATAGAAATTCAACCAAGGGAGATTAGTCTCGATCGGATTTATGACTTACGGGGTAATTGTCATGAAGACCTAGGAGATAGAGAAAAAGCAATTAAAGACTATGAAAAAGCAATTGAAATTAATCCCAGTCTCGTATCAGCACACCACCGCAGAGGTAGTATTCTGTCTATATGGGGGATGATGTCGAATGATACTAAAGTTGATACGACAGAGTTACTAACTTTGGCTGTCGAAGAATTTGACTTTGTAATACAATGTCAACCTGAAAATATCCATGTCTACGAACAGCGAGGTAGAATGCGATCGCTCCTATATGATGAAGTAGGAGCCATTGAAGACTTTAGTATTTGTATTCAACACAATCCAAACGATTATATAGCTTACCAAGAAAGAGCTCAGTCTTTTACGCAATTAGGGAGAAATAAAGATGCACTAAATGATTGGTACGAAATGCTAGAAATTTGTCTAGCCAAAGGCGATACAGAAAGCTGCGAAACTGCCAATTTCTTTATAAAATCTTGCGAAAACAAAGAGGATTCTCCTAAATCTGTAACAACCTCACCACAGCAGGAGTCAGAATTTGATTTTGAAGCCAGAGAAACTGATATACCTTCGGCTGATGCTAGCTCTAGTAGTCAGGCGACTTCTTACTATAATTTGGGATGTGAATTATATAACCAAGGAGAAGTAACCGAGGCAATTTCTGCGTTAAAACAAGCAATTCAAGTCGATCCAAATTATGCAATGGCTTACTTTATATTGGGAATAATCCTCAAAAATAGCAATTTGTTAGATGAATCTGTTAAAGCATTTACAAAAGCTATTGAAATCAATCCAAAAGACTCCAGATTTTATGAATTTCTTGGCTTTGCACTAGCTGATTTAGATCGTTTACCTGAAGCTTTACAAGTGCTTCAAGAAGCTATCCATTTTAATACTGATGACGCGGGTATTTATCAGTATGTTGCAAATATCTTAAAAAGACAAGGAAATATTAGAGACGCAATTCAAGGATATAAAAAAGCCATCATATTTGCCCCTAATACTGCGATATTATACAGTAAACTAGGCTCACTACTAAGTAAATACAAACACGATAAAAATGAAGCTCTAGAAATATTTCACAAGGCGGTAGAAGTCGAACCAGATGACCCTGAATCCCACTTTAAATTGGCTTCATTTCTACATTATCTGGAACGCAAAGCCGAGGCATTACCTATATTTAAAAAGGCTAAAAGCTTGTATAAAGCTAAAGGAGACACAGATGGAGTTTTGTTGGCAGAAAACTTAATAAATTTATTAAGTTAGTTTTGCTCATATTTCACTAATATCCCTACTTTGCCATGATGATTACCTCCAACCAAACAATGCAATATCAAGCAGAACTAGATTCATTGAATAACATCCTTAAAACTAATCCCAACAATGGGCAAGTTTTACTTGAAAAAAGTCAGGTACTCATCAAACTCAAGCTATATGAAGAGGCTGTCACAACTTTACGTCATTTAGTTTCAGTTGAGCCAACTAAACCCCAGCCTTGGCTGCTTCTTTCCAATGCACTTAAAGCACTTCACCGAGATGAAGAGGCAACAGCAGCCCATAACCGATATCTGAAAATGAGTCCTCAAAAACCTAGTATACCAGACATCAACATTACATCCGGTAATAACAATGGTGTTGCTAATTTAGATAATCAAGCATTCCTAGATAACTACTGCTTGGCTCTATTTCAGCTAGAAGCCAGAAATCAAGAACTGCTCAATGCACGGGAAGACTTGAAGTGGTACAACAATCAGTTAAATGCAGCCGATCAATTAGCAAAACAGCTTGAGTTGAAGAATTCCTCAAGCTTACCTAATGTCAAGTTGCCAGCCTTTACTCAAGTTGCAAAAGAGCGGGTTGAGTTAGCCCTTGCTAAAGCTAGCAGTGAGGTAACAGAATATAACAATATTCAAAACCAATTCAAAGAGACTAGAGAACGTCTGCAAAAACAGTTTGAAGATACTATGTCTAATCTCGGTAGCGAGTTAGATTCAAATATTTCCGATCTTAAAACAAGGCTGGAAAAGCTTGAAAATGAAATTCGGATTACTATTAAGAATATTGATTCGCTCAAGACTAAACGAATGCTAGAAATTTTATTTATAGTAGGTGTTGGGGTGGTGACAGTCTTGATATTCCAAAATATCGTGGCAGTCATAGTTGCTATGCTCATAACATGGGGGATTAGCAGTAATCTATCCATGAGTTAGTGGCTGTTAATCTATAAGTTGAAACTCGTCTGTACAAAAAAATCTGAAACTAGGATAAAAACATGGGAAACATCATTAATATTATTTCGATGCTCAAACACATGACGAAAGAGCTACAAGAACTGACACTAAAGGAAGTAGAGTTAAGGCGGCGATTACCAGGAGAAGAGGCTCATTTGACCCAAAAACTACTTCAAGAAGAGGCTCAATTAAAGCAACTCATGCCTCAAGCAGAAGTCCGCTTTAATAAGCTGCTAGAACAGTCAAAAGCAAAAGCCGTAGTAGAGCTGGCAACAATTGCTTCCTACACAAAACTAGCAAGCCAAAAAGCTAACGAAGAAGCGCCTCGGTTATTGAGAGAAGAGTGGACTCAGCAGCAACAATTGCTTGCTGACATTATGCACCTAATTGACGGTATAACAGCAGCTTCAGAGGACAGCCCGCCACGTTTAATATCTCTGCCTTGGGGCGATCGCCTTTGGAGTCCATCCGATCGGGAAAAAAATAGCTATCGCCCTCAAACAAGCGGTTTAGCACCAGGGGTGTTACGGGTAGGGGAGTTACAGCAATTAGGGACATTGCCACTCGAACAACTTCAACCTCGTATTAGCATCCCTGCTTTTGTGCCAATTCGCGCTCTATCAACCGATCCCGCCTCCCACACACCAGGGCACATCGCCATCTTCAGCAACAGTGCCGATTCTCGACAAGCTGCTGTGGAAGCAATTCAATCGATCGCATTAAGAGTCATCAGCACATTTCCTGTTAAAAAAGTTCGAGGGGTATTTATCGATCCGGTTGGGATGGGAAATAACTTTCCTTTTAAGAGCTTACCAGAAATAATTTCCGGCCCTAGAACCTACACTCGCAGTGATGATGTACGGGAACAGTTGCGAGAATTGACCTTAAAAACTGAACAGGTAATTCAGAAATATTTAAGTACGGACTATCAGACAATAGAAGAATATAATGGTGCTAAATCCTTCATCAAGGAACCGTACCGCTATTTATTTGTTGCTGATTTTCCTACCAACTTTGATAACACATCTTGGGAAGACTTAAAAAGTTTGTTGATTAATGGAGCCAGAGCAGGTATGTACGTGGTTCTGCACATTGATGAAACTCTAGAAAAACCCCGGAACTTCAACTATGGAATTTTCAATAGTAGCTGCACTGTATTGCGTCCATCCGATCGCAATTATCAACGAAATCAGTTATTTTCAATGAATTTACCTAATAATCTTGCTTGTAAAATAATTCTAGATCGCCCGCCAGCTAACGAGCAGTTCAACCAAATAACAGAAGCTATCACCAAAGCCACCAAGGAAGTAAAAACAGAGACAATACCATTTACAGAGCTTTATCCTCCTAAAATGACTGAATGGTCTTTTGACAGTCGCGAAGAAATGCGAGCACCAATAGGAATTACAGGTGCAACCGATTACATCGAATTTTGGATGGGCAACAATGAAGATGGAAAAGTAACAAGTCAAGGGTTGTTAGCAGGTAAGCCTGGGGCAGGAAAGAGCTACACGCTGCACGCTATCATCACCAGTTTGGCAATGAGGTATTCGCCAGACGAACTAGAAATGTATCTCCTGGATTTCAAAGAAGGCGTTGAGTTTCAGATATATGTAGACCCAGAAAGATCGGAATCAGCTAATCTAGATGGAGAGTTAAACGAAGCTAAGGCATTACCTCATGCCAAAGTTGTTTCAATTGAGAGCGATCGCGAATTTGGTTTAAGCGTCCTTAAATACATTCAGCGAGAATTAGAAGACCGTGGCAGCAAGTTTCGAGCCGCAGGCGTAAGCAGTCTCAAAGACTATCGCAATCGCTCAGAAGAAAAAATGCCACGCATTTTAGTCGTGATTGATGAGTTTCAATATATGTTCCAAGAAAATGATGACATCACACGACAACTGAACATTATTTTTGACGACATCACGCGACGGGGACGAGCTTTTGGCGTACATTTATTGATTGCATCTCAATCCCCCAGTGTACCGAATATGAGTGGTGGCATTTACTCCTTTATTGACTTGCGTATGGCACAGCAAATGGATAAAAAAACGGCGGCTTCAGTTCTAGCAGAAGGTAATATAGATGCCGTAGATTTGCTGGAAGGGCCAGGCGAAATTATTTACAACTCTCAGCAAGGAAAGAAAGGTTACAATACTGTCGGTCAAATAGCTGATATGTCTGCCACCATTAGGCGAAATGCTCTGCTACAAATCCAGTCTGTTGCAGGAGATAAGCATTACAAACGCCCAGAACCGCTAATTTTGTTCAACGGGACGCAAGCAACTAAACTGAATCGCAACCGACAGTTAATTCAATTGTCAGGGATGTCTAACTGGCTGCCTCTACGAGAGTTAAACAAACAAGTGATCAAACAAGCAGATTGGTCGCTAGAAGAGACTCCAGGCGTTGCATGGCTTGGCGAAGCCATGCGAATAGGAAACCACACCCAGGCAATTTTTCGCCGCCGTCCCCGGAGCAATATGCTGCTAATTGGTACATCAGAAGAAACAATTTTTGGTATTTTAGGCGGAATTTTAATTAGTCTCGTCCATTGTCGCCAACCAAACACAGCCCAATTTAGAATTATGGATCTGTCCCAACAAGATGAAGAAAATCATCAAGGAAAAATGTTAGTCTCTTTCCGCGATACTTTTGGAAAATATTTTCCGGTATCGATTGGGAAGCGCTTCCCAAATCCTGAAGCTCAAATTCAGCGATCGGAAGATATCCTACAACAAACCTATGTCGAATTTGAACGGCGTAAAAAACTGCGAGATGACAACCCTAATGAAATGAATTTAGGGCAATCGCTATTCTTTGTGTGTGCGGTAGGCGGCCTTAGTCGGGCGCAAAATCTGCGACCTATCATGGGTTCACGCAATGAAGAACCATCCGCAGACGCTAAAAACCTGATAACTCTACTCTCTCAAGGGCCAGAGTTAGGTATTCACACTATCCTGTGGTTAGAAAGCATGAAAACATTTCTGAAGATGACGGCGGAAAACCGCTCATCATTAACTCATTTCGATCTTCGTATTGGCTTAACAATGCCAGGAGATGATTCAAGGTCACTTTTTGCGGAAACTTCAGCTCAGAATCTACCTCGATTAAGGGCTTACTTCCACGATGAAGCGGCAGCCGCAGGGCTAGAAAAGTTCAAGCCCTATGCAGTCCCGGCGGTTCAGGAAATTACTGAGTACGGTCATCGATTCAAACAGCGTTCTTTATAGGGAAATTAAAATCATGGCGAAAGATATTGATGTTGATGAAGAGCAATTGCACAGGTTCATTGAAGCTTTAGCTGCTTTCCAGCAAGTGACTACTGAAAAATTGCAGTCCGTTGAAACTAGCTGGAATCAATGCGATCAAACTTGGAAAGGTGCAAGCAAAAATCAATTAACAACAGATTTCGTGCGAACGAAACAGGCGATCGAGTCTGCATTAGCTGCGGGTGATGATGCCCAAAAATGGCTAGAACGGTTTAACGAAATTGTCAGAGAATTTGAACGTTATTAAAGGGAGATAAATGACTTATGGCTGAACAAACATCATTTGATTTAGAGGATGCTAAAGACCTTCGGGAGCAGTTGCAGCAATTTTATGAGACGCAACGACAAGAATGGTCAAGAGTATTAAGTCAGTGGGAAAATCTAAAAGGAGTTTGGCACGACAATCAATTTGACAGTTTCGAGCCACTTTTCGAGAAGCTGAAATCGACTTATAGTGATGGTGAACGGGAGTGCGAAAGTTATCTGGTTTTCCTGAATCAGCAGATAAAAGTTGCAGAGGAACGGCGACAAAAATTGGGAAATTTACCGAACTTATAGAGATATGCCACAGGTAAAGGCTGAACTAGAAGTATTTGAGAGTTTGCACGCAGCATTCGATCGCCTGAAAGAACAATTACAGGCGACTCATTCGCAAGTGGAAATTGATTTGGAAGAGACGCGCGATCGCATCTCTGAAGCTCTCCTTAGTGCTGAAGCTGATGCTGAAGAAGCACAGAGAGCTTATCAGGAGTGTCTGTACAACTCCGAGGAAGATGGGTCTTGTGATTATGAACAGGCACAAATGTACAGATTGCAAGAAGTTTCGGAAGATATCAGAGCGTGTTCGCAACAATTTGAGCTAGATTGCGATCGATATCAAAACCAAAGTAGCGTAGTAGGAGAGTTGTTAAACAAAGCAATACCTCGGTGTCAAGACGAATTGAGCGATCGGGTAAGTATCATCTCTCGAATGAGAAGCATATTAGCCGGCGGCCCGCAGGGATACGGAATGACTCAAAGTCAACCCCAAACTTCCTCACAAAAAGCCATACCCATCGATAATCACACGGAGCAAAGCATAAAAGTCGCTCAAAACAAAACACGAAATCCAGCAGAAAATATTGAGTGGACTAATCTACAGACTACAGCGGAGGAGAGAGCCATATACAGACAGCGAGTCCGGCAGGGTCAACACCAAACTGATATGTCTGAATCCGACCTCAATGAAGCTGTAAAAAAAGCTACTAACTTACTGCTTTGGCCTGAAGAAATGGCAGCGTTAATCTTTTACTCCTCCGACAATGGTTACAAACAGATAAACCGTTTATTGCGGGGACATTTGAAAGAGTTTGAGAAAAAATTGTATAACTGGCAGACTTTGGATCGGGCTAAAAATGACTATTTAGAACAAGCGCGTTTTGCAGCAGCGGCCTTGAATGCTCTGCCTAATTATAAGTTATTAGCTTTTCGGCAAACCACATTAAGTGCTGACCAGATAGCTAAATATAAGGTAGGTGAAATAGTAACAGAGCATGGTTTCACTAGCACCAGTACAGGTATTGTTGAATCTGAAAAATTTCAGGGTAATGTCCGCTATACCATTTTCTCTCAAACAGGCAAAATAATTCAAGAATATGCTAAACACCCGAATGAAAAAGAAGTTCTTTTTATGCCTGGAAGTAAGTTTAAAGTTTTGTCCGTAGAAGAAAAAGAAGGTAAAACTTTTATTCGGATGGTGGAGACACCTAATGGAGTTGAATGGTGGAGGCACAAAAGATGATCGAACTATCTGAACAAGAAAAAAAGTTATTGGAAATGATGAAAGCGGCTGAAGATGAGGAACTGAAAAAGCCAGCTTCTGAGCGTCCAGCACCTATGCCAATAGAAAAAACTAAGTATCCCATCGGGATACAAATTGACGAAGAGGAATCTGATAAATAGCAGCTATCAGTAAAACGCTAAAACTTTTGATTGTCTAAAATTATGGCTTCATTAAATTATGCGATCGAGCAACTTAGAGATGAATGGAACCGAGTTCAAAGATTACTCTCAGAAACCGAGGAACACTGGTCAGGAATAAACCGAAATTATTTCAACACTGAAATATTAAGACCCATTGAGGAGATGATGAATGACTATTTAGAGGAATTAGAAACAATAGATCGATCTGTCGATCGAGTCAATCGTACTCTATGAATTTACTGAATTTTTCTGTCGAAACTAACATTACAAATAGGAGAAATAAGCAATGAGTTTAGATTCTAAAGACTGGCGAAATGCTGTTATTGCAGGCAGCTTAATTGGGGGTTCTATGCTCATTGGTATTGTTGTCACCAAAGGCCCTAAAACCGCCAATCAACCAGTTACAAGCAATTCCAATTCAAGTTCAAATTTAAGTTCAAATTCAAATTCTTCAGCTTCCTCTACTCCATCTTCATCAATAACACAACAAGAAGCCGGCAATCTAATTTCTAATTGGCTGCAATCCAAGCGACAAATATTTGCTTCTCCATTCAATCGCCAACTGGCCGCTGAACTTACTACCGATGTTCTATATCAGGACATGATCAAGCCAGGAGGCTCAATAGATTGGTTAATAGAGAATAAGGCTTACTATCAATTCGGAGTCCAAAAAGTTGAATCAATAAAACAGTTTAGTGCTAACGGAAATCAGGCAACAATTGAGGTTAATCTTACTGAAGATCGTACCTTTTATGTTAATGGCAAAGTCGATCATACTCAAACTGACTTCAGCACCAAGCTTGTTCGCTATAATTTGCAGTTTGTAGAGGGTCGTTGGAAAATATCTGATTACCGAAGCATTAATTGAGGAAATGATTATAGTAGTGAAACTTTTGGTGAAAAAAAATAACAATCAACAGATCGGGAGTTGTAAAAGTTCAATGAAAAACCATAAATACAGCAAACAATTTACTGTATTGCTTCGATTACAGTTTGCAAGTATAGTAACTGTGACTGCTACAATGATTACCGTCAGCGGTATGGCTGCAATAAAGCTGAGTAATCATCTAGCATCACCATCCTTAAACAATGCTAAAAATCAAGATCGAGAACACTTAAAAGTTGCTTACAATATCACTAGCACTCCTAACCTTAAATATAGCCAAAAATTACTAGAGGTAGTTGATGAAATTGTTAATATTGCTGCTAAATACAATCTGCCAACAGAACCTTTATCAGTTAGTATAATTGATTTAAAAAATCAAACATTCGCAGGTTATAAAAATCAAACACCTAGATTTCCTGCAAGTGTTTCTAAGTTATTTTGGATGACCGCATTATACGCTTATATAGAAAAAGGAATGATTTCAGAAAAAGCAGCTTTGTATACGCCTCTGTGCAAAACAGATATATGTAAACTGATACAAAAGTCAGACAATGAGGCGGCTAGCCGTATTCTTGACCAATTAACAGATACAACATCTGGTTTGCGCCTAGATGGAGAAGAGTACCTAACCTGGATAAGCAAACGCGAACAAATTAACCGATTTTTTCAGCAAGCTGGGTACAAAGGCATAAATATTGACCAAAAAAACTTTCCTATTCCCTACCTAAAGCTTGAAAATCCTCAAGGTCGCGACCTGCAATTGCGTGGCGAACTTTCACAGCCTATTCGGAATAAAATGACGACCGATCATGCTGCTAGATTAATGTATGAAATTTTTACATATCAAGCAGTTTCGCAGAAATCTAGCGAGGAGATGATAAGTCTGCTGACAAGAGATTTGCGACCTGAAGTTTGGAAGCAAGATCAATACAACTCAGTTCGAGGTTTTTTAGGCGAGTCTTTACCAATTAATGATGTTTACTTTGCTTCTAAAGTAGGCTGGACTTTCAGTTCGCGCCAGGAAGTCGCCTACATAGCCACTAAAGATGGAAAAGCTGCTTATATCTTGGTGATCTTTGCAGATCACCCCACTTACGGGGATGATTGGAAGATTTTTCCTGAAATGTCTCTTCGAGTTTTTCAGCGAATGACCGCCGATAACTAGAATTTAATCGCGTAGCCTTGGTTTCTACCCGACTCTATCCAAGCTGACTCCATCTGTTTTACTCTTCCCCTTTTTTTCCAAAAGTTCGAT
>Ga0316608_1001199_pt1 | contig 10665 bp, 14 predicted proteins | sample MIS2016152B_MG_FD_207673 | JGI IMG/M metagenome (GOLD analysis project Ga0316608, IMG submission 207673) | Microbial mat bacterial communities from Middle Island sinkhole, Lake Huron, Michigan, United States - MIS.2016.152B | ecosystem: Environmental > Aquatic > Freshwater > Lake > Sediment... | reverse complement strand
TCTGTAATCTGCAAACTGCCATCTGCAAACTGCCATCTGCAACCTAGATTTACCATTTTGCCAAAGACTCGTTGAAAACATCTTGTGTGATTCTTTCGAAAATTATTTTTATAGCACTGTCTAAAGTAGGTCCACTAAGTTGTTGTGCTGCGGGATAATCATAGAAGAATTCGAAGGTTTTGTCAAAATCATCAGCTTCTTTGTTTTTATTTGTAAACTGTACTTTTACTCTAATGTTTAACCGGTTTTGCGCCGCTTGAATATCGGCTGTGGCCATCATCGGCGTGATTCTATAATCTATAATTTCGCCTTGATAAGTTAAATCTCCTCCATTTTTCACCAAATTCAAATTGGTTTGATTTTGGATAAGATCCTGTAATGTCAAGGTAAAAGTTCGGTCAATTCCTGGCTGAACCAACTCGGATGTGTTTTGAAAAAAATTCACCTGAAAAGTTTTGGCATCAATTTTACCAGTTCCAGTAAAGTTATAGACGTTACAGCTGTTTATGGTAAATAGTATAATTAGAAATAAAAAAGGCAATATTTTTTTCATAAGATGCTTGTTGTAAATTCCAAGTTTTAAAATTCCAAATTCCAAATACTGAATGAGATTTTTTCAAATATACTATTTTCTAATTTGAAATTTATGTTTTGGAATTTCTATTTTTTTGTATTTTGGATTTTTGAATTTCTACTTTTGTTGGAATTTGGAATTTAATTTTTGGAATTTCTATTTTTTTTGAATTTATTTAAAGATCAAATTGCTTTATTTTTCTATATAATGTTCTTTCGGAAATGCCCAATTCATCGGCGGCGGCTTTTCGTTTTCCTTTGTTTTTTTCTAATGATTTTTTAATCATTTCAATTTCTCTTTGTTCCAATTTTAGAATTTCTTCTTCTTCGACCGTTTCTGCAAATTGAAAATCATCTTCGTTTTGTACAAAATTAATGTTTTCATTTTGATTTGAAAATTCAGAAGAAAAAACCGCATTAGTTGGTTCTTCTTCAAACGAAATTTCGCTTTCCAATTCTTTCGAGCCGTATATTTTTTGAATTAAATTGGTGTTGATGTCTTGCACTTTTGCCGAACCGTTTTTTATTAATTCCAAAGTCAATTTTTTCAAATCGTGCAAATCACCTTTCATATCAAAAAGCACTTTGTAAAGAATATCTCTTTCGGTCGAAAAATCATTCTCGGCTTTTTTGTCCTTAATTACCGAAGGCAAAGTACTCGCTTCCGAAGGCAAATATGATTGCAAAGTGGCTGCCGAAATATCGCGATTGGTTTCTAAAACCGAAATCTGCTCGGCTACATTTCGCAATTGGCGAATGTTTCCACTCCAGCGAAATTTTTGTAATAATTGAACCGCATTGTCCTCTAATTTGATGGGTGGCATTTTGTATTTATGGGCAAAATCGGCAGCAAATTTCCTAAATAGTAAATGAATATCGTCTTTTCGGTCTCGCAAAGGCGGTAAAGTAATGTCCACGGTACTCAAACGATAGTACAAATCTTCTCGGAATTTCCCTTTTTCGATGGCATCAAATAAATTGACATTGGTGGCAGCCACAATTCGCACATCGGTTTTTTGCACTTGGGATGAACCTACTTTTAGGAACTCACCATTTTCTAGAATTCTAAGCAAACGGACTTGGGTTGTTAGAGGCAATTCGCCTACTTCGTCTAAGAAAATTGTTCCGCCACTGGCGACTTCAAAATAGCCTTCACGGGTTGAAGTTGCTCCTGTAAAAGAGCCTTTTTCGTGACCAAAAAGTTCGCTGTCTATCGTTCCTTCTGGAATTGCACCGCAGTTTACGGCGATGTATTTTCCGTGTTTTCTGTGCGAAAGCGAGTGAATAATTTTTGGAATACTTTCTTTTCCAACGCCACTTTCACCCACCACCAACACCGAAATATCGGTCGGTGCCACCTGAATGGCTTTTTCTATCGCACGATTGAGTTTCGGGTCATTCCCGATAATCTCGAAACGTTGTTTTATTGTTTGAACTGTTTCCATAGTTTTTGCGAAGCACTAAGTAATCTAGTATTTTTTTTTAACCACAAATTACACAAATTTTCACAAATTAATTAAGTGCTAATTAATCTTTTGTGGGTTAATGATTTGTTTTGAAAATTCACAATAATTCCAATTGGAGTATCAGCTAGTTTCATATAATTTAATGCTCGGGAAAGGTGTTCATTAGTAACTTCTTTCACTGACTTTACTTCTAAAATTATATCATCATAAACTACAAAATCCGCATAAAAATCATGTGGCAGAATATATCCTTTATATTCAACATCATACCTTTTTTCTCTTTCATAAGGAATGTTGTGATTTTTAAATTCAATTTCTAAAGCATCCTTGTATACTATCTCTAGTAATCCGGGGCCTAAAATTCGGTGAACTTCCATACACAATCCAACTATTGTGTAATTCTCATCTTTCTTGTAATAATATTCTACATCGTTATTCATAATTTTTGATTAATCAATTTGTGAAAATTTGTGTAATTTGTGGTAAAATTAATTCATTTCAGAAAAGCCGATAGCTTCCCCAATCAAGGTTCCGCTGGTGCAATTCGTTATTTTTACGTTTACAAAATCACCAATTTTATAATCTTCTTTCGGAAAAACCACCACAATACTTTGAGAATTTCTTCCTGACCAATCTTTATCTGATTTTTTTGAAGCTTTTTCAACCAAAACTTCCACCGTTTGTCCTACAAATTCCTGAGTTCTTATGGCACTATGACTTCTTTGCAAATCAACAATTTCTTGTAATCTTCTCAATTTTGTGGTTTCTAGAACGTCATCTTCCATTTTTCGTTCTGCCAATGTTCCTGGGCGTTCGGAGTAAGCATACATATAACCAAAACTATATTTTACATATTCCATCAAACTCAAAGTATCTTGATGATCTTCTTCGGATTCTGTGGGAAAACCAGCAATCATATCTTGGGTAATCGAGCAATTTGGAATAATTTTTTCTATTTTTTCTATCAGATTGATATATTCCTCTCGCGTGTGCAAACGATTCATTGCTGCAAGGATTCTGTCGCTTCCCGATTGAACAGGTAAGTGAATGTGTTTGCAAATATTCGGATGTTTTGCAATGACGTGCAAAACGCTTTCGTGCATATCCTGCGGATTGGAAGTCGAAAACCGAATACGCATTTTAGGAAAACCAAGAGCCACCATTTCGAGTAGTTGATCGAAATCAACCGCAGTTGCTTTTTGCATTTCGGAAGCATTTGTAAAATCTTTTTTCAGTCCGCCACCATACCAAAGATAGCTATCTACGTTTTGTCCCAAAAGGGTAATTTCTTTAAAACCTTTGTCCCACAAATCCTGAATTTCTTGCATAATACTTTGCGGCTCACGACTGCGTTCCCGACCTCGGGTAAAAGGCACCACGCAAAAAGTACACATATTATCGCAACCCCGAGTGATGGAAACAAAAGCTGAAACACCATTCGAATTCAATCGAACTGGAGAAATATCACCATAAGTTTCGTCTTTGGATAAAATCACGTTTATTGCATCTCGACCTTCCTCGACTTCCGCCAATAAATTGGGTAAATCTTTGTAAGCATCTGGGCCAACTACTAGGTCAACGATTTTTTCTTCTTCAAGAAATTGGCTTTTCAAACGTTCTGCCATACAGCCTAATACCCCAACTTTCATCTTCGGATTGGTGCGTTTTACGGCATTGTATTTCTCCAAACGTTTGCGAATAGTTTGTTCTGCTTTGTCTCGAATGGAGCAGGTATTTACCAAAACCAAATCGGCTTCTTCAAGGATTTGTGTGGTGTTGTATCCGTTTGAGGATAGGATGGAAGCCACGATTTCGCTATCCGAAAAATTCATCGCACAGCCGTAACTTTCTATAAAGAGTTTCTTTGTATTCTCGGGTTTGTAATCTAAAACGAGGCTTTCGCCTTGTTTGTTTTCGTCAATAATCTTTTCCATAGTCACTTTCAAAAGTGTGTTACAATAAGAATGCAAAGTTACAATTATTTGAATGAATATGACAAGATGTCAGACTAAGAATTAACAGTAATTTATCAAGAAGTTAAAGATTATTCTATTTCCATTCTAGTACTATTTTTACTTCTAAAAAATAAAAGTCCTTTTACTTCTTTGTAAGAAAAAATCAATATCTTTGGTTGCTAATAAAGTCTGATTGCTGTCAGACCTATCCACCCAAAAGTGAAGTGATAGGTCTGATTTTGTCAGACCTATAAACGAGTTGTGTGAGATTATAAAGAACCAACGTGCTAAAAACACGAAAGAGAATGAAAGTGTATGTAAACGGATATGGTTTAAGACCATTTAGAATTGAAGAAACACCAGAAAACCCAACCCAATTTAAAGGTAGTTTTAAACTTCCAAAGGGTATTGAAAGAACAGATGGAGAAAAATGGGTAGAATTAAATTACCGGTTTACAAAAGACCAAATTAAGGGTTAACTCTTACAATCTGTTTTATAGTCGTATTTGGATTTTTATCTGCATATTCTTTACTAACTATTCTACCAGTGATAGCACTTTTGTAAATAGTTTTCAGTTTTATTTTTGGTTGTTCTTTAGCCATAATATATAAATTTAATTAATAACAAATATAATGAATAAGTTAAAGAATTTCTTTTTTAATAAAATAGAAAAAAATAAACCAACAAGTTTTTCGGAATTAATTACTTCCTTTGCGTTAGGCGGCGGTAAAATTTTTATACTTTTGATTTTAGTACACGACAATTTTAAAAAATTAACAAAAAATAAGTTCTTATAAATTTTGATATAAAGCTGATATTCAGTATATTAAAGGTTAATTTCTACGTTATGCCTTTAAAAAAGAATACCAGCTTAAACCACAAAGATACACAATTAACAACACTATTTAAAGACCATTTTAGCGGTTATTTACAACTCCAAAGGGTGCGAGTTATTTGTATGATTATCAACGCTCTATGTAAAGTTCGAAGTGTAAATTTCTCTAAATTGTCTTCTGGATTTGACAATCAAACAGAGTCTTCAAGTAATTATAGACGCATTCAAAGATTTTTTGCTGAAGTAAATCTTCCTATGGAACTTGTAGCAAAACTCATATTTGGATTATTGCCTGACAAAAAATCACTCACTTTAGTGATTGATAGAACGAATTGGAAGCTAGGACAAACTAATATTAATGTCTTAATGCTTGGTGTAAGTTATAAAAATGTTGCTTTTCCTTTGATGTTCAAATTGTTAGACAAGAAAGGGAATTCTAACACACAAGAGAGAATTGAACTGATAAATGATTTTATAAAATGGTTTGGAAAAGAGTGTATCGATTCTTTATTAGCTGATAGGGAGTTTGTAGGTAATGAATGGATAAAGTTTCTGAATGATAATAGCATCAAGTATCATATTAGAATTAGGAATAATTTTAAAATATATTGTCCAAAAAAACAAAAAGAAATAACAGCATGGCATTTGTTTAATAATTTAGCAAACGGAGAATTAAGACATTATAACAGGATTATTAAAATTCATGGAGAATATTGCTATATTTCAGGCATGAAATCAATTAAAGAAGGTAAATTAGATTATTGCCTAATTGTTTCATTTAACAAGCCCGAAGAAGCATTAATTAAATATCGTGAAAGATGGCAGATTGAAACATTGTTTAGAGGTTTAAAAACAAGTGGTTTTAATCTTGAAAACACACATGTAACACATTTAGATAGATTAGAAAAGTTAATTCTAGTGGTAATGATAGCTTTTGTATGGTGTTATAAACTGGGAGATTTTATTGATGCTAATTTCAAAAAAATCAAAATTAAGAAACATGGAAATAGAGAGATAAGCGTATTTAAACACGGCTTAGAATACCTATCAAGAGTAGTAATATCAAATATTAATGTATTCAATATCAATGTTTATGATTTTATTGTCGTGTAGTAAAACTTTTGATGCTTAATATTATAGTAAATAGCCTATTAATAGGTACTACAAAGGAATATAGAATTGTTTTAATATACTTTTCAATTATTATAACCTTACTAATACTGATTTATATTTTTGTCAATAGACTTCCAAATCAAGTTAGAATTATTAAAAATTATTTAAGTACAAGTAAAAATAAAACCTCAGAAATTTCTAAAGTTATGGTTACAGAAAAAACAGCTAATTTAGAAAATTTAAATTTTGACAAATTTAAAGGACAAATTTATTTTAAAAATGGAAAAAAAGATGTTCACTATACTTTTGAGCAATTAAAAATTAAAGGAAATTTATACACAACCGATTTAATATGGTTTGAAGGCTTAAAAAATTGGACTAAAGTGAAAGAGATTGCTGAACTTGCAGCAATAGCTTTAAGTAAACCGCCATTGACAGAAAAAGAAAAAAATATTCAGTGTTTTAAAAATTCAATTAAACCCTCAATAATATTTTACGTTATTTTTTCATTGCTTCTTGGCACTACATCTGGTTTTTTAGAAAAATACCAATATGATGTATTTATTGATGAAATTAATAATAATCATAAGCAAAACATAGAAAGGGAGAATGAAATTACAAGAAAAAACCAAAAATTTATTTCCGAGTTGCAAAAAAGCAGTGATTTTAATTTCAGCGAAAATAGAACAGATACATCGGGTTACACAGATATGCCATCTAATGAAATTTACGCAACAGGTAAAAATGGAGTGAGGTTTACAAGATGGAAAAGTGTATTTGCAATAAGAGGGACAGACCAAGAGCAGATTTCATACAACCACACCCATAAAGTCTTGTTTAGACCTTATCAAGCGATAATTAAACACGCTAATTTATCTAAAGAAGAAAGAGAAAATATCAGTTTATTGTTACTAAACTTTGTTTTAGCAGCATTATTAACAAATCTTCTACTTCTTCCGTTTTTATCTTTGATTTACTTTTTTAAAAACAAAAGGAGAATATGATTTGGAATAAAATTTATTGTACATTTGCAAATACACTTTAAACTTTTATAGTATGAGTAAGTCAGAATATGAAGTTATAAAAAAACTTTTAGATAAAAAAAGAAAAGAGATTAAAAATAATCAAGCAGAAGCCCGTTCTGTTTTGGTTAGAGCTGGCATATTTACTGAAAAAGGTAATTTAAGAAAAGTGTACAAAGATATATGTACACAATCAAGTCTGGCTTAATTTTAGGTTTTCACGGTTGTGATGAACACGTAGCAACTGATATTTTACTTCAAAAAATAAAATTCAAACCAAGTGAAAACAAATATGATTGGTTAGGCAAAGGTATGTATTTTTGGGAAAATAGCCCTTCAAGAGCAGAACAGTTTATCACCCATTTATTTAACAATCCACAAAAAGACAAACCTAAGATAGCTAAACCATCAGTTTTAGGGGCTGTTATTGATTTAGGTCATTGTTTAGACCTAACAGATTATTATTGCCTACAAACATTGAAAGATGCTTACGAATATTATTACGATTTACAGACATCTTCAGGTTGGGAAGTTTTAAAAAATACTAATCCAAAAGATTTAGTTGGTAATCCTGATAATCTATGGAGACAATTAGATTGTGCTGTTATTAATTTACATCATAAATTTAGAGATGAGAATAACCTAAAGCCTTACGATTCTGTAAGAGGTATTTTTGTTGAGGGTGAAGAATTGTACCCAACTGCTGGCTTTAGAGATAAAAACCATATTCAATTATCTATAATAAATTCTAATTGTATAAAAGGGTATTTTCTTCCGAGAGATAAAGTATAAAAATAAATAACCTCACACAACAGTTAGAGTTTCATTGGGTGCGAAGCACCAACAATGAAACTCCTGTTGAACGAAACCGAGGTTCGTTTTCCTATAATTTCAAAATTCCCAATCTAGTGCTCGTTTGTAACGAATTCCTATTTATTTGTATGAACTAAATAAAGCGTTTGCAATGCGATTCATACCCAAAAAAATATAAATAATCGGGTGGTAGTGAGTGAAGAAATACTTGCATAAATGGATTGGGTAAAAAGGTATTGATTTGGATTTTCATCAAAACTATCCAATTATTGGTTTGGATTTTCATCAAAACTATCTCATTATTGGTTTGGATTTTCATCATTTATATAGTATTTTTGCCTTGGATTTTTATTAAATCAAATGTATTTAGAAAGAAAAATTGATGCTGAATTAGAGATTTGGAAGCAATTGCCAAACCGAAAACCCTTGATTTTAAGAGGTGCGAGGCAAGTGGGTAAATCTTCCAGCGTAAAAAATTTAGCTAAGAAATTTAAGTATTTTATTGAGATAAATTTTGATGAAAATCCTATCTACACAACTGTTTTCGAAAATGGATTAGATCCTGTTGGAATTTGCGAACAACTTTCTGTAATTTCAAACACGCCAATAGTTGAGGGAGAAACATTATTGTTTTTTGATGAAATTCAATCTTGTATTCCTGCTATTTCTTCTTTGAGGTATTTTTATGAAAAAATGCCCAATTTGCATCTTATTGCAGCGGGTTCATTATTAGAATTTGCACTATCTGAAATCCCATCTTTTGGAGTAGGAAGAGTTCGCTCCATTTTTATGTATCCGCTTTCCTTCGAGGAATTTTTATTAGCGAATAAAGAAAAGAACTTAGTTGAAGCCTTAAATAAAGCAACCACCAAAACACCTTTTCCCGAAATATTTCATCAAAAGTTGAAAGGCTATTTGAAAAAATTTTTAATTATTGGCGGAATGCCCGAAGTTGTTAAAACATATATTGCTAATGGAGATATGCTAGAAGTTCAAAGAGTTTTAGACGATTTGATACTTTCGATTCAAGCTGATTTCGTGAAATATAAAATTAGGGTTTCGCCAACCAGAATCCGTGAAGTTTTTGATGCTGTGGTAAAACAAGTTGGCAATAAATTTAGTTATTCTTATCCAAATGCTACATTAAATAATGTTCAAATTAAGGAAGCATTAGCCCTTTTAGAAATGGCTGGGTTGGTCTATTTTGTTACTCATTCAGCAAGTAATGGCATTCCTATTGGAGCTGAAATAAATTCCAAAAAAAGAAAAATTATACTTTTTGATACAGGAATATTCCAGAGAATTCAAGGCTTAAATATTGCACAGTTGCTTATTGAAGATGACTTCAATAGCATTAACAAAGGAAATATTGCCGAATTGCACGTGGGGTTAGAATTGATAAAAAATACTTCTTGCTACGAAAAAACACAATTGTATTATTGGCAACGAGAAGCTAAAAACAGTCAGGCCGAAGTAGATTATGTCATTCAAAAACAAGATAAAATTATTCCAATCGAGGTAAAAGCGGGAACTAAAGGCAGTATGCAAAGCCTGTATTTATTCCTTGAAGAAAAAAAACTAGACTTTGGAGTCAGACTATCATTAGAGAATTTTTCTGAAATGGAAAAAGTCAAAATAGTTCCTTTGTATGGGGTTGGGAATTTGTTATAGGACTAATTATTTCAAAAAATCCTAACAAATCATTCAAATTAATGACAATTTGAATTAGTTTTCCAACAATAAAATTCACTTTTAAAATTTTCAAAAGCCAATATTTAAAAAATTCTGCTACTTTTGTCGCAGAAAAATAGAACTATGGCAAAGAATTTAGTTATCGTTGAGTCTCCTGCTAAGGCAAAAACTATCGAAAAATTTCTGGGAAGTGATTACCAAGTCGAATCCAGTTATGGTCATATTGCCGACTTGCCATCCAAGGAAATTGGGGTAGATGTAGAAAATGGTTTCAAACCCAAATACGAAGTTTCTGCCGATAAAAAAGCTTTGGTTACTAAACTGAAAGGACTTGCCAAAAACGCCGAAATGGTTTGGTTAGCCAGTGATGAGGATCGCGAAGGGGAAGCTATTTCTTGGCATCTTTCCGAAGAATTAAAATTAGATAAGAAGAAAACCAAACGTATTGTTTTTCACGAAATTACGAAAACTGCGAGGATTGGAAGTCGAAAACCGAATACGCATTTTAGGAAAACCAACAGTGACCATTTCGAGTAATTGATCGAAGTAAACAGCAGTTGCTTTTTGCATTTCTGAAGCATTTACAAAATCTTTTTTAATCCGCCACCATACCACAAATAACTATCCATGTTTTGTCCTAAAAGGGTAATTTCTTTAAAACCATTATCATAAAAAACCTGTATTTCCTTCATAATACTTTGTGGTTCACGACTGCGTTCCCGACCACGAGTGAACGGAACCACGCAAAAAGTACACATATTATCGCAACCTCGTGTGATGGAAACAAAAGCAGAAACACCATTAGAATTTAATCGAACGGGAGAAGTATCGCCATAGGTTTCGTCTTTCGACAAAATCACGTTAATGGCATCTCGACCTTCTTCGACTTCGGATAATAAATTAGGTAAATCTTTGTAAGCATCGGGACCAACAACGAGATCTATAATTTTTTCTTCTTCAAGGAATTGGCTTTTCAAGCGTTCTGCCATACAGCCCAAAACCCCCACTTTCATCTTCAGATTGGTGCGTTTACGGCATTGTATTTTTCTAAACGTTTGCGGATGGTTTTCTGCTTTGTCGCGAATAGAACAGGTGTTTATCAAAACCAAATCGGCTTCTTCAAGGATTTGTGTGGTATTATATCCATTTGAGGATAGGATGGAAGCCACGATTTCACTGTCGGAAAAATTAATCG
>Ga0316608_1001198_pt1 | contig 10666 bp, 9 predicted proteins | sample MIS2016152B_MG_FD_207673 | JGI IMG/M metagenome (GOLD analysis project Ga0316608, IMG submission 207673) | Microbial mat bacterial communities from Middle Island sinkhole, Lake Huron, Michigan, United States - MIS.2016.152B | ecosystem: Environmental > Aquatic > Freshwater > Lake > Sediment... | reverse complement strand
GCTCAAAAAATTAGCTTCGATGCTGATTTTTAAATTTTTTGCCCTAGTTCCGCGAAGTCTCCGACTTCGTGGATGCGTTTGAAGATCTCCGACCTTCGTTTTTAAAAAGACCGCTTTTCAAACTTGCAAAGTCAGTTCCGATAGCTATCGAAATCGCGAAAAAAAATAAAATATTTGATTTTTAAATCATTGCTTGATGGAAGGAAATGGATATAAAATATACGACCAAACAAAAGCACATTTCATAACCGCAACTGTAATTGATTGGGTTGATGTTTTTTCGAGAAAAGCATACAGAGATATTGTTATTGAAAGTTTGAATTTTTGCATAAAAAACAAAGGAATGATTTTGTATGGATATGTAATTATGTCCAATCACATACATTTGGTAGTTCAATCGAAAGAAGGAAAGTTGTCTGATTTGATTAGAGATTTTAAGAAGTTTACGGCTAAATCTATTTTAGAAACAATAGAAAACGAGCCAGAAAGTAGAAGAGATTGGATGTTGAAACGATTTGAATTTGCTTGTAAAAGTCATTCCAGGAATGAGAAATACCAGTTTTGGCAATACGGTAACCATCCAGAAGAAATTTATACCGAAAAATTTCTTTGGCAGAAATTAGATTATATTCATCTTAACCCCGTTCGTGCTGGAATTGTCGAAAAGGCATCACATTATTTGTATTCCAGTGCAAGTAATTATGTCAATGGAAATGTATTATTGAAAATCGAAATTGCTCAGAATCCAGTAATTGATGTATTAAATCCAAACGCGTTTGCGAATGGGTTGAGTTGGTAAAACTTGAAAGAAGAGAAGGTCAGGAGACCTTCAATCACTTCCTCGAAGTCGGAGACTTCGCGGAACAAAGCCTGCGAGGAACCGAAGAGTTCCGCAAAGTCTCCGACTTTGTGGATGCGAGAAGCGGTCTCTGACCGCCTTTGATAAAATGATAAATTTGAAAAGGTCAGGAGACCTTCGAACACATCCACGAAGTCGGAGACTTCGCGGAACAGGAAAATAAAAAAACTAAGCCAAAAACTTTGAGACTTGGTGTCTTTGCGGCAAAAATTAACCACAAATAACCCGAAATAGAGAAGGGATTGTCTATTTCACAAAACTAAAAATTATGTACGTAGTAAAAAGAGATGGCCACAAAGAGCCAGTAATGTTCGACAAGATTACCGATAGAATTAAAAAACTATGTTATGGTCTAAACGGTTTAGTCGAACCTGTAAAAGTAGCCATGCGAGTAATCGAAGGTTTATATGATGGAGTTTCGACTTCAGAATTAGACAATTTGGCTGCCGAAACTGCTGCCTCGATGACCATTGCACATCCTGATTATGCTCAATTGGCAGCCAGAATTGCAATTTCGAATTTACATTCTAATACCAAAAAATCTTTCTCGGAAACCATGAACGAAATGTTTCATTATGTCAATCCGAGAACGAATCTTGAAGCTCCATTATTATCCGAAGAAGTACATAAAGTAATTATGGAAAACGCCGAATTTTTGGATTCGCACATTATATACAACCGAGATTTTAATTACGATTATTTTGGTTTCAAAACCCTAGAACGTTCCTATTTATTGAGAATAAACGGAAAAATAGTCGAGCGTCCGCAACACATGTTGATGCGTGTTTCGGTTGGAATTCACCTAAACGATTTGGATTCTGTGATAGAAACCTACGACTTAATGTCGAAAAAATTCTTTACCCACGCTACGCCAACTTTGTTCAACGCAGGAACGCCAAAACCTCAAATGTCTTCTTGTTTCCTTTTGGCCATGCAGGACGACAGTATCGACGGAATTTATGACACACTGAAACAAACGGCTAAAATCTCACAATCAGCCGGTGGAGTTGGACTTTCTATTCACAATGTTCGCGCAACAGGTTCTTACATTCGTGGCACCAACGGAACTTCAAACGGAATTGTACCCATGTTGAGGGTTTTCAACGATACCGCTCGTTATGTAGATCAAGGTGGTGGAAAACGCAAAGGAAGTTTTGCCATTTACATCGAAACTTGGCATGCCGATATTTTCGAATTTTTGGATTTGAAAAAGAATACTGGAAAAGAAGAAATGCGTGCCAGAGATTTATTCTTTGCGATGTGGACATCGGATTTGTTTATGAAACGAGTTCAAGAAGATAGTTATTGGACTTTGATGTGTCCAAACGAATGTCCAGGATTATATGACGTCTATGGAGAAGAATTTGAAAAATTATACATTTCCTACGAAGAAAGAGGAAAAGGCAGAAAAACCATCAAAGCACGCGAATTGTGGGAGAAAATTCTAGAATCTCAAATCGAGACCGGAACGCCCTATATGTTGTACAAAGATGCTGCCAACAGAAAATCAAACCAAAAAAATCTTGGTACCATTCGTTCATCGAATTTGTGTACCGAGATTATGGAATTTACATCGAAAGACGAAATTGCAGTTTGTAATCTCGCTTCTATTTCGTTGCCAATGTTTATTGAAAACGGAAAATTTGACCACGAATTATTGTTCAAAGTAACCAAACGTGTAACGAGAAACTTGAACAAGGTTATCGATAGAAATTATTATCCTGTTGTAGAAGCCGAAAACTCAAATATGCGTCATCGTCCTGTAGGCCTTGGTGTTCAAGGACTTGCCGATGCTTTCATTCTGTTGCGAATGCCTTTTACAAGTGACGAAGCCAAGAAATTAAATCAGGAAATTTTTGAAACTTTATACTTTGCAGCCGTAACCGCATCGATGGAAATGGCCAAAGAAGAAGGTGCCTATTCTTCTTTCAAGGGTTCGCCCATTTCACAAGGAGAATTCCAACACAACCTTTGGGGAATGAAAGACGAAGAACTTTCTGGTCGCTGGGATTGGGCATCTTTGAGAAAAGAAGTGATGAAAAACGGCGTTAGAAATTCATTATTGGTAGCTCCAATGCCAACGGCTTCGACCTCGCAAATTTTGGGTAACAACGAAGCTTTCGAGCCTTATACTTCAAATATTTATACAAGACGTGTTTTGTCAGGAGAATTTATTGTGGTCAACAAACATTTATTGAACGACTTGGTAGAACGTGGACTTTGGAACGAAACCTTGAAACAAGAATTGATGAGACAAAACGGTTCGGTTCAAGGGCTTGATATTCCGCAAGATTTAAAAGAATTGTACAAAACTGTTTGGGAAATGTCTATGAAAGACATCATCGATATGTCACGCCACCGAGGTTATTTTATCGATCAATCGCAATCTTTGAACTTGTTTATGCAAGATGCCAATTATTCGAAACTGACCTCAATGCACTTCTACGCTTGGCAATCTGGCTTGAAAACCGGGATGTATTATTTGAGAACAAAATCGGCCGTTGATGCGATTAAATTTACCTTGAATAATGACAAAAAAGCAGCACCACTACCTGCTGTTGAAGTTGAGGCCAATAGTATCGAAATGACCGCCGAAGAATATAAAGCAATGATTGATAGAGCCAAAAATGCAGATTTGGAAGATTGCGAAATGTGTGGGAGTTAATTTAGAAAGAATATCTTACTTTTGAAACAGTTATCATTTTGGTAACTGTTTTTTAATTTAACAAGTTATGGAGCAAAGAGAATTTCAAGTGACAGATGAGTTGTTGGCATCAAAAGGACAACGCCTTTTAAATTATATAATAGACAGTGTAATAATATATTCCACAATTTTTGGATTATCATTCATCACCGCTCTAATTGCAGATTTTTTTGAAGCAAATGGTTTTTTAGAGTGGTTACAAAACATAAATAAATTAGAAGAATATCTCATCTATTTCTTAATAATGATTCCATATTTTACCTTGATGGAATCAATTTTCTCAAAATCAATAGGGAAATTCGTCACAAATACTATGGTGGTTTTAGAGGATGGAACTAAGCCCGAAAGTAGCATAATTCTTAAAAGAACGCTGTGCAGAATTATTCCATTCGATGCACTTTCATTTTTAGGAACCCCTTCAAGAGGTTGGCACGATTCAATAACAGATACTTATGTGGTAAGAAAGGATGATTTCGAAAGAAGTAAAGAATTATTTTATGCTTTAGATGAAATAGGAATAAACCAAGATGAATCATAAAGATTGATTACTGATTTTTTATAATTTGATGGAAACCAATTTTACCATACCAAACTACATTTTAGCCTCAAAAACCACACGTTTTTTGAATTTCATAATTGATATATTGATAATGAAATTAATGATGTGGATATTAATCATTATTACCGACCTAATTTTTTCTGAATATAAATTAGGATTAATTAATCAGGTTGATTCTTTTGATAAAATGGAGACCTATCTTTTTTGGTCAATAACTTCTTTTTTTTATTATACAATTACTGAGACCTTTCTATCTCGATCATTAGCTAAATATTTTACAAAAACCATTGTAGTTCTAAAAGATGGTTCAAAACCTAAATCAATAGATATTTTAGCTAGAAGTGCATTAAGACAAATTCCTTTTGAATATTTCACATTTTTTCAAGGGAGAAAACCAGGTTGGCACGATGAATATTCTAATACTTTTGTGGTCAAAAAAGACAAACTAGAACAAATCTTGATTGATTACAAAGAACTTTTTGAAATAGAAAAACAAAAATAGAAAACTTTCCTTTTCTATTTGTATATTCGTAATATTCGACTGCATAATCCATAATAAAAACACAATGAACTGGGAACAACTATTATCTCTTCGTCGTCAAGGCGACACAAGCAAACGATTACGAATAGAACAAGATGACACCCGTTTGGGTTTCGAGGTCGATTATGATCGGATTATATTCTCCTCTGCTTTCCGCAGTTTGCAAGATAAAACACAGGTTATTCCGCTTTCGAAAACCGATTTTGTGCATACTCGATTGACGCACAGTTTGGAAGTTTCGGTTGTTGGGCGTTCTATCGGGCGTTTAGTTGGAAAAAAAATTATTGAAAAATATCCGCATTTGAAGGAAATTCACGGTTTTCAAGCCAATGATTTTGGAGCAATAGTAGCTGCGGCTTCTTTGGCACATGACATCGGAAATCCCCCTTTTGGACATTCTGGAGAGAAAGCCATTGGTGAATATTTTTCCATTGGAAAAGGGCAACAATACAAAGACCAACTTTTGGCCAAAGAATGGCAAGATTTAATTGATTTTGAAGGCAATGCCAACGGTTTTTCAGTACTCACGGCAAGTCGTCCTGGGATTGAAGGCGGATTGCGAATTTCCTACGCCACTCTTGGGGCTTTTATGAAATATCCAAAGGAAAGTTTGCCCAAAAAACCCACTTCCAATATTGCTGATAAAAAATACGGATTCTTTCAATCGGACAAACCATTTTTTGAAGAAGTTGCATCAGAATTGGGAATGATTCCAAACAAAGAAGGAAACGACATTGGTTTTGAAAGACATCCTTTGGCCTATTTGGTCGAAGCTGCCGATGATATTTGTTACACCATTATCGATTTTGAAGACGGAATTAATCTCGGTTTGGTTTCCGAAGATTTTGCCTTGGAATACTTAATAAAATTAGTCAAAGACAGCATCGATTCTGCTAAATACAATTCTTTGACCACCAAAGAAGACCGAATCAGTTACCTTAGGGCTTTGGCAATTGGGAGCTTAATCAATGATGTTGTGAAAGTTTTTATCGAAAACGAAGAGGCTATTTTGCAGGGAAGATTTCCTTTTGCCTTGACCGACAAAAGCAAGTACAAAGTACAAATGGCCGATATCATCAAATTGAGCGTGAAGAACATCTATCAAAGTCGGGAGGTTATCGAAAAAGAAATTGTGGGCTACCAAATAATTCAAACCTTGTTGGACAAATTCATCACGGCTTTCAACAATCAATTTGAGGGCAATTTGTCTAATTACGACAAGTTATTGTTGAAAATGTTACCCGAAAAATTCTTGGGGGAAAAAGAAAATTTGTACCAAAGACTGTTGCATATTTGCCATTATGTTTCCCTTTTGACCGACGGAAATGCCTTGGAATTATATGAAACCATCAACGGTAGAAAATCGAATTAATACCTAAAAGTTATAAACCAATCCCACTCCAAGACCTTGTTTGAGTTGCACTTTTGCCCCTGATTCTACTTTTTGACCGTTTACTTCTTCAGTAGTTTTTACGTCATCATCATAAATCAAATGTGTACCAATATTTGCTTTAACATATTGATTGACCACTAGATCAAATTGAAGTCGCCATTCTACATCAATATTGCCAAAATTATTAATGTAATCCGAATATAAACTCAATCTATTTTCCATCGTGATGTTTTTCCAAACTTCTTTTTTATAATGATTGGTAGCCAAAAAACCTATTTCGGTTCTCGATTTTTCTCCGTGAGTGATTAGGTTTCCTGCAGAATCATAAGTGGCTTTTGTCATTCCGAATGCCCCATTATTGGCAAGTTCTTGGTCTAAAACCAAAGTGTTTTTCATGGTCAAGGGCGAAATATAAACATCAAATTTCTTTTTTTTATCAAAATAATTTGCCCCAATTCCCAGAAAAGTATAGGCTGGAGCAAAGGGTTTTGAAATGGCATTTTCAGTATTGGGATACTTGTAACCATTCGTAAATTGGGTATTAAAATTGAATTTTCCGCTAAAATACCAGTTGGACAAAGTGTCTTTTCGATACCCAAAAGTGGAATTCAAACGGAATTCGTCATCGGTTTTTCTCACTTCTAAACCATCTTGTTTGTTGAGTCCGTACCTAAAACTTAATTCATTAACCCATTCGCTATTGATGTCCGATCGGATTCTGGTAAACACGCCCTTCAACAATCCCGAAACCGAACTCGTTCCACCAGCATTCCAATTGACAAAGGCAATTTGGGTCAAATCAAAGCCGATGCTGTTCTTGTTTTTCCAATGGGTTAAAATAGAAACGGGAATTTTTGAAGGTTTTTTTGCAACTAAATATATCTTTTTGTGGTCAATTATAAGCGAAGTTACAGGTTTAATGTCAAGAACAATTCCCTTAATTGTATCCCGCTTACTGATTGTATCTTGAGAAAAAGAACTCACTGAGATAAAGAATAGTATCAAGAAAAAACGAAAAAAATAAAATTTCATTGTTGACCAAAAAGTTTATAGTTAGAATTTATGGTAGTAATAGTATTCAGTCACGCAAATTAATGTCGTTATAAACGTCACTTCGAGTGATAAAGAACATTAATGCGACAGCTTTAATGATCTAAATTGTATCTAGAAGCCAGAAGATATCTCGTCTCGATACCTGCTTGTGGCAGACAGACATTTTCTTAAAAAAGCTGTCGCATTTTTTAAGAAAACGGCGGTTGGGCTTTCGTTTTTCTTCTCAAAATGGCAAGTCGTCATTAATGTCGTTTGTTTTTATTTTTGGCTTATCATTAATGTCATACCAACCTGATAATTGTAATGGGCATCTTAGTTCTGTTGTTCCTTTTGTATCCCACCAACGGGCTAATGAAACTCGAATTAAAGTTCCTTTTAGAATAATTTCTAAAGGTTCATCAAAACCAACATACGGAAGGCTACGCCAACCATTAGAACCGTGATAACTATACCTTGGCTTATCGAAATAAATACTTTTTGTCAAATCTTTATCCGAAATCCAAAATCCAACACTATGTTCTGAAACTGCTTCCTTATTTATAAATCCACTTCCGTTTTTTGTCCATCTGATTTTACCATCAAACAGAACATCAGGACTTCCTTCCCAAATTGCTATTTTTCTTTGTTTGATGAATTCAAGAATTGTTAACTCATCCTTTAAACTTCCTTTGATTTTTCTGGAGCTGACTAATACATCTTCAACGTGAGGTGCTGTCATATTTGATCGTTCGGTAAACTCAACTTCCCAAACCTGTCTAGGATTTAAATCTGTATCTTCAGGTTGATTTTCTCCGTTTGTGGTTAGTAAGCGGACATATCGACCACTTCCTGTAATCCCCCCAATACAGCACTTACCATTGTTCATGTGGGTTTTGGAAAGAATCAAAACGTCCATATTATAAGTGTGTGATTTTATAATTGTAATTAGTCATCAATTTTCCTGATACAATTGAACGATGACAGGCTTCGGGATGTTCTTCGACACAAAAAAGAGCTATGCGATTAGCTCCAATTTGGTCAAGACTTTCAAAGAATTTTTCAAAATCAAAATTTTTCAAAATTCTATTTTTATATTCAATCACAAAGACTTTTCCAAGTTCTTGTCTTTCACTTTTTAATTCGCCTTTTTCAATGTCGATTTCTTTTTGTAATTCCCTAATTTCAGAGGTTGGTGCTAAGTCTGGAATGTAACCATACTTAATTTCCAAATCATTAAGTTTTTGCTGTAAGCGATTACTGTTCACGAAAGAATATTTTGCACCACGAACGCCTCTGCGTTGTCTGATGTCACAAAAAGTATCTATATTGTTTTCGAAAAGTTTGTCGAAAAATTCTTTTTCAGATGAGTTGTAAACTCCGATTGTAAAAAATTCCATAGTCTATAAGTATACTTTTCGTGATGTTGCGTTTATCGGATTACCAAATAAGTCAAATTCTCCTAATCCTTTATTTAATTCATTGATTACTGTTGCTTGGTCTTTGATTTTACCTTTTTCGTCTATATGCTTCATTGTGATTTTGTCAACATCGAGAACTTTTCCTATTAGTTTACTTCTGTGGCATTCACAAGGTTTGCTTTCACTACACATTAAAGCAACATTTATGTCTTTACTATATGCAGTCTTTAGCCTGTCAATACCATTTTTAAAAAAGTTCTTTGTCTTAACGGCTTCATAATCAACTTTACCGTTGAAGTCGTAACAAGATTTGTCTTTGGGTCTGCCACCTATTGTGTCCCCCATAAAAACATATTTAATTCCATTTCCTTCCAAAAAGAATTTTATTTCATTTTGATTATATTGAGGATTAAATTTTGAATAGGGTTGTGAGCGAACATCTATAAGATATTCTATACCAAAGTCTTTCAGCAAAGCAAGAAAATCTTCTGGCTTTCTGTTACCGTGTCCGATAGTATAAAGAGGCTTCTTTTCCATACTTCAAAATTACGAATTATTTTCTTTGGTTGTTTGTCCTTTTAATTTTAGTAGTGCCTTTGTAAAATGCCACCCAACACTCGAACTGATGAAGTGCGAGGTCATTTTTTTGCCAGGCTGAATAGTTACTATTTATTTCAATAATTCTTGAAAATATCTACCAAACCACAAACGTCAATTCCGCACAATTGTTGTAATTCTTCAACGGTTCCTTGTTCGATAAATTCGTCTGGAATTCCAAGAATTTTTAGGTTTGAAGTATAATTATTTTGTGCGGCAAATTCAAGAATTGCACTTCCAAAACCACCTTTTGCAACCCCATCTTCAATGGTTATTATATTTTCAAAAGTCGTGAAAATAGAATGTAATAATTTCTCATCCAACGGTTTTACGAAAGCAAAATCATAATGGGCGAAATGGTCTGGATTTTTTAATTGGGCCAAAGCCAAAGTTACATTATTGCCAATAGTTCCATTCGACAAAATAGCTACTTTGCTTCCATTTTTAAGACAATTGGCTTTGCCAATTTCAATTTTTTGATAGGGTTTTTGCCAATCCAAAATTTGTCCACGACCACGAGGATAGCGAATAGCGATGGGATGATTCAACCCCATTTGGGCAGTATATAAAATGTTTCGCAAGGCAATTTCATTCAACGGCGAATACACAATCATATTCGGGATGCAACGCAAATAAGCCAAATCGAAAACGCCGTGGTGGGTTGCTCCATCTTCGCCAACTAGTCCTGCTCTGTCCAAACAAAAAATCACAGGTAAATTTTGCAATGCCACGTCGTGAATGACTTGGTCGTAAGCGCGTTGCAAAAAGGTAGAATAAATATTACAAAAAACCACCATTCCCTGTGTCGCCATTCCAGCAGATAAAGTAACGGCGTGTTGTTCGGCAATTCCCACATCGAAAGCACGTTTTGGAAAAGCGTCCATCATCATTTTCAAGGAACTTCCCGAGGGCATTGCAGGTGTGATTCCTATGATTTTTTCATTGGCTTTCGCCAAATCTAAAAGCGTTAATCCAAAAACATCCTGATATTTTGGAGGCAAATTCTCTTCCGATTTTGCAAAGATTTCCCCAGATGAAACATCAAATTTTCCGGGAGCGTGGTATTGCACTTGGTTTTCTTCGGCTTGTTGTAAACCTTTTCCTTTGGTGGTAATGAGGTGCAGGAATTTTGGTCCTTTTATTTTTTGCAAGCGTTTCAATTCCTTGATTACTGCAAAAATATCATTGCCATCGATGGGTCCTGAATAGTCAAAATTCAGGGATTTAATCATATTATTTTGCTTCGGATTTTTTCCTTCTTTCACGGCAGTGAGATAATTTTTCAAAGCACCCACACTTGGGTCAATCCCGATGGCGTTGTCATTGAGGATAACCAACAAATTAGCATCAGTAACTCCAGCGTGATTCAATCCTTCAAACGCCATGCCCGAAGCAATCGAAGCATCGCCAATTACGGCAATGTGATGTTTCTCGAAATCGCCTTTCAAATTGGACGCAATCGCCATGCCCAAAGCTGCCGAAATTGAAGTCGAAGAATGACCAACGCCAAAAGTATCATAAATACTTTCGCTACGTTTTGGAAATCCAGAAATCCCGTTGAGT
>Ga0316608_1001195_pt1 | contig 10682 bp, 10 predicted proteins | sample MIS2016152B_MG_FD_207673 | JGI IMG/M metagenome (GOLD analysis project Ga0316608, IMG submission 207673) | Microbial mat bacterial communities from Middle Island sinkhole, Lake Huron, Michigan, United States - MIS.2016.152B | ecosystem: Environmental > Aquatic > Freshwater > Lake > Sediment... | reverse complement strand
CGTTGACCCAAAAAGTGGATATGGTTTTGTTAAAAACTTAGAAGAACACTTAAAAACATCTAATGGTGCAATTGCAACATTAATAGGTCGTTACTACACAATGGATCGTGATAAACGATGGGATAGAGTTAAGATTGGATATGATTTAATGGTTGAAGGAAAAGGAAAGCCAGTTAAGCATATTTTAAATGCAATAGAAGAGTCTTATATTGATGGTGTTACAGATGAATTTATTAAACCAATTGTTAAAGTTGACGATTTGGGAAATCCTATTGGGAGAATACAAAACGGAGATGTTGTTATTTGTTTTAATTATAGAACCGATCGACTAAGACAAATATCAATTGCTTTAACTCAAACAGATTTCCCCGAATTTGGAATGAAAGCTCTTGATTTGCAATATTACACAATGACTCGCTACGACGATGCATTTAAGAATGTGCATGTTATTTACGATAAACAAAATATTGAAATGACTATGGGCGAAGTTGTTTCGAAAGCAGGTAAAAAACAATTGCGTATTGCCGAAACAGAAAAATATGCACATGTTACTTTTTTCTTTTCTGGCGGACGTGAAGCCGAATTTGAAAACGAGCAGCGAATTTTAAAATCATCGCCAAAAGTTGCAACCTACGATTTGCAACCAGAAATGAGTGCTTATCTAGTAAAAGACGCATTAGTTGAAGTACTTAAAAAACAAGAAATTGATTTTATTTGTTTGAACTTTGCAAATGGCGATATGGTTGGACATACTGGAATTCGTGAGGCAATTTTAAAAGCTGTTCATGTTGTAGATGAATGTATTGAAGCCGTTATTGAAACAGCAAAGGCAAATAATTATAATGTTGTTTTAATTGCCGATCATGGCAATGCCGATTATGCAATTAATGCCGATGGTAGCCCAAATACTGCACATTCACTTAATCCTGTGCCATGTATTTTGGTGTCGGAAAAATACAAAAATATTAAAAATGGAATACTTGCCGATGTTGCACCAACATTGTTAACGTTGATGAATTTAAATATTCCATCAGAGATGACAGGCAAATCGTTAATATCATAAACATAAAATATTTAAATTGAGAATATTATACAATGATGCTTCAAATAGATGATACCGTAGTTAGTTTAGATTTAATTGAAAAGAAATTCGTTTGCGATTTAAATTCTTGTTGTGGAGCATGTTGTGTTCATGGCGATTCTGGAGGACCTGTGAGCGAAGAAGAAATTAATATATTAGAAGATATTATTGATGAGGTAAAACCTTTTATGACAGCCGAAGGAATTGCTCAAGTTCAAAAAGAAGGTGTTTTTGTGGTTGATATTGAAGGCGATTTGGTAACACCAACTTTAGATGGAAAAGATTGTGCTTATGCTTATAAAGATGCAGAAATTACAAAATGCAGCATTGAAAAAGCATATCTGGAAGGTAAAGTAAAATTCAGAAAACCAATATCTTGCTATTTATACCCAGTTCGATTAAAACAGTACGATGGATTTATAGCAGTGAACTACGATAGTTGGGAAATTTGCAAGCCAGCCTGTGTTTTGGGAGAAAAAGAAGGAATTCCTGTTTATCAATTTTTAAAAGCACCATTAATTGCTAAATTTGGTAATAATTGGTATGAACAATTGCATTATGCAGCTGAACATTACACCAAAGATAAAAGCTAATTTAGACTGTAGATTTAGATATGCGTAAATTGAAATACATAGTAATTATTTTTTTATTTTTTAATAATCTTGCATTTGCTCAAGATCCAACTCAAGATGCACAAAATAATGTGCTTGTTTTTGATGAATTTGTTTACAAAGGTAAAATATATCAATCTTATAGTAATTGGTTTTCCGTAGGAGTAGGAAAATCTTATTATACTGGAACAACTGAAATAGATGATGGTTTAAATATAAGTTATAATTTTCATTTAAAAAGGTTGAATTCAATCATTAGTAAACAAAATTCACTACCCAAAGGATCAATGCGAAGTGCAATGTCAAAACTTTGTTTTACAGTTGGTTATCATTATTCAAGCGATGCTACATTTATAGCAAGATCAACCCAAAAATTAAACGATTTTTATTTAGGATTAGGACTTCGCAAGGAAACATTACACTCTAATTACGCTTTTTTTGTAGCACCTACTTATAGTTATGGAAATTATTATCGTTACTCGCAGAGACTTCAAGACGACCAAGTTGTAAGATGGTATACCAGTTTTCAAAATTACGGATTATACGCAAAGGCAGAATATACTTATAAATTATTGTACGATCTTGGAATAGGCGTAGCAGCTTATGCTAATTTTAATTCAAAATATACTGTTTATGGAGTACAATTGCAAATTTATTTTTCAGGAGCATTTAAAGGACAAATCAAATAAAACAAATCAAAATAATTATCATGGAAAACATTAAAAATTACATTGAAGAAAACAAACAACGCTTTTTAGATGAACTATTTGAAATGCTTCGCATTCCTTCAATTAGTTCAGAATCGGCACATAAAGAAGATATGATTAAAATGGCTGAGCATATTCGTCATAAATTGATGGATGCTGGAGCTGAAAGAGCAGAAGTTTATCCTACAGATGGAAATCCTGTTGTTTTTGCTGAGAGATATATAAGTAGTTCTCTTCCAACTGTTATGGTTTATGGACATTATGACGTAATGCCTGTTGATCCAATTAGCTTATGGGATTCACCTCCTTTCGAGCCACAAGTTCGCAACGAAAAAATATATGCTCGTGGAGCTGATGATGATAAAGGTCAGTCATTTATGCATATAAAGGCTTTAGAATTAATGATTAAAACAAATACTCTTCCTTGCAATGTTAAATTTATGATAGAAGGCGAGGAAGAAATTGGTTCACCTAATTTAGAGAAATTTTGCGAACGTAATAAAGACCTATTAAAGGCAGATATTATCCTTGTTTCAGATACAGGAATGATAGCTCAAGATATTCCTTCTATAACTGTTGGATTGAGAGGATTAAGCTATATGGAGGTTGAGGTAATTGGTCCAAACAGAGATCTTCACTCTGGACTTTTTGGTGGAGCAGTTGCAAATCCATCTAATGTTCTTTGTCAGATGATTGCATCTTTAATAGATGAAAATGGCAAAATTACAGTAAAAGGATTTTATGATGATGTTCAACCTTTATCAGAACAAGAAAGAGCAGAAATGGCAAAAGCACCTTTTGATATTGAAAAATATAAAAAAGCCCTCGATTTAAACGATATACGAGGTGAAGTAGGTTATTCTACTATTGAACGTACAGGAATAAGACCATCACTCGACGTAAATGGTATTTGGAGCGGTTATACAGGCGAAGGAGCAAAAACAGTGCTTCCGTCAAAAGCTTGTGCTAAAATTTCTATGCGATTGGTTCCAGATCAAGATCATTTAAAAATTAGCGAATTATTTGAAGCTCATTTTAAGGCAATTGCACCATCGTATGTGAAAGTGAATGTTAAAAGTCTTCATGGTGGTTATGGATATGTGTCTCCAATAGATATGGTTGCATATAAAGCAGCCAGTAAAGCTTATGAAACTACATTTGGAAAAGCACCTATTCCAACTCGTAGTGGAGGAAGCATTCCAATTATTTCAACTTTTGAAAAAGTGCTTGGTGTAAAATCAATATTAATGGGTTTTGGTTTAGAGTCTGATGCTATTCATTCTCCAAATGAAAATTATCCCTTATTTAATTTTTACAAAGGAATTGAAACAATTGTGCATTTTTATAAGAATTATGCAGAAATGATTAAGTAAAATATTTACAAATATCAAAATTAAGCATATTTATGTAATTCATTAAAAATAAGAGAAGTAATACTGGTTTTCACTTCTCTTATTTGAAATAAATAATTAATATTTAGCAGATTGATTTTATTATATAGAAAAATTATTTATTTTTACAACTTAACTTAAAGTAATTTGTCCCAATGAGTATTAAACGATTAATATTTTTGCTCGTATTTTTTGGTCTGGGCGTGCAATTTGGCTTCTGCCAAAAACCTCTTGAAAAAGCAAATCAGGCTTTTAACTCAGGAGAGTATTTTTTAGCTATTGATTTGTATAAAGATGCTTATTCTAAAGTAAAAGATGAAGGATTGAAAGCCGAAGTTGTTTTTAAAACGGCAGAATGCTATCGTTTAACAGGAGATTCTAAGCAGGCTGAATTGTGGTATAAAAAGTCTATTGCAATAGGATATCCTGAGTCGGTAGCTGTTTTATACTATGCTGATGCAATAAAGAAAAATGCTCGCTACGAAGACGCAATAGTACAATACAAAAAATATCAAAAGCTTGTGCCAAATGATGAGCGAGGCAAAATAGGAGAACAATCGTGCGAACTTGCTTCAAAATGGAAAGAAAAACCTACTCGTTATGTTGTTGAAAACATGGCATTTTTTAATTCTAAACAAAACGATTATTCGGTGTCTTATACCAAAAACGATTATAAATCTGTTTATTTTTCATCATCTCGCGAAGGAGCTACAGGAACCGAAATACACGGAGGTACAGGACAAAGCTTTTCTGATATTTTTGAATCAAAACAAGATCGTAAAGGAGCTTGGAGCATACCAGCCCCTCTTAATGAAACAGTAAATTCGCCTTTTGATGATGGAACACCATCTCTTAATTCAAAAGGAGGTGATATGTTTTTCACTCGATGTAAAGTTGATAAAGAAAGAGTTTTAGGATGTCAAATTTTATATACAACCAAAAAAGGTGCTGGTTGGGGAGAAACAGAAGTGGTTCCTATTGCTTCTGATACTTTACTTGTTCGTCATCCTAGTTTATCTTTTGATGAATTAACTCTTTATTTTGCAGCAAATATGCCAGGTGGATTTGGAGGTAATGATATATGGATGGTTAAACGACCTTCAAAAACAAAACCTTGGGGTGAACCAGTTAATTTAGGCGGACAAATAAATACTGCAAGTAATGAAGTATTTCCTTATTCCTCAGAAGCTGGAGTTCTTTATTTTGCATCTGATGGACATCCAGGAATGGGTGGTTTAGATATTTTTAAAGCAGATCCTCAAGGTGAACGAAAATGGGCTGTTGTTAATTTAAAATACCCTATTAATTCGCCAGAAGATGATTTTGGTGTTGTGTTTGAAGGAAACAAACAAAAAGGGTTTTTAACATCAAATCGTGTAGGTGGTAAAGGTGGTGATGATATTTATGCATTTAGTCTTCCTCCATTAAAATTCAATTTAATAGGAATTGTGAAAGATGAGAAAACAGATCAAATATTGGTTGGTGTGAATGTTAAATTAATCGGAAGTGATGGTTCTACTAATGAAAAAGCAACAGAAATTGATGGCTCTTTTAAATTTGAATTAAAACCAAGTACCGATTATATTGTTGAAACACGCAAACCAGAATATCTTAATGGTAAAGGTAAAGAAACTACAAAAAACATAGAAGATAGTAGAGATTTTAAAATGGAAATATTAATGTCGCCAATTCAAAAACCAATTGAATTGCCAAATATTATGTACGACCTTGCAAAATGGGATCTTAGACCAGAATCAATGGTTTCTCTCGATAATTTAGTTCAAATACTGAACGATAACTCAAATATTACAATTGAACTTGGTTCTCATACCGACTTTCGTAGTGATGATAAATACAATCTTGATCTTTCTCAAAAACGTGCTCAAAGTGTTGTTGATTATTTAATAGAGAAAGGTATTGAAGCCGATCGTTTAACAGCAAAAGGATATGGTGAGTCTAAACCAAATGTTGTTAGTAAAAAAGTAGCAGATAAAAATCCATTTTTAAAAGAAGGTCAAATATTAACCGAACAATTTGTAACCTCTTTAACTGTTATAGATCAACAAGAAGCAGCTCATCAAATAAATAGGCGTACCGAGTTTAAGGTATTAACAACTAATTATGTGTCTAAAAAAATAAATCCAAATGCTGATAAATTTAATAATTTTAGTAATGGAAATATTACACCTCTTAAAACCGAAAAAGACTTATCTAAACCAGAAATAATAGAATAAAAACAAAAAAGAGGCTTTAAAGCCTCTTTTTTGTTTATTTAGCCTTTATTTCTTAGAATTTATTTTATTCTATAGTTTGTGATTTCTACAAAAAACTTGTAGGTTTGTTTAGCTATAAATTAATTTTTAAAAAGAATGAAAAATCTATCCGTTATATTAAATATGGTGCTAGTTTTAGCAGTTTCAATGTTGTTTTACCTTCATTTCAATGAAAATACTCCAGTTGCCAAAACTCTAAAGAAAACTACTATAAACGACACATTATCGGGTGCAGCTAATTCAATTGCTTATGTGAATATCGATTCATTACTTTTGCAATATAATTTTTCAAAAGACTTGAACGATCAATTTGTGAAACGCAAAAATATGCTTAGTAATCAATTAGACGGTAAAGCTGCTAGTTTTGAAAAAGAAGCGGTAGAGTTTCAAGAAAAAGTAAAAAGAGGAGGCTTTCTTACTCAACAAAGTGCCGAATTGCAACAATCGGAATTATTGAAAAAACAACAATCATTACAACAATTAGAGTATGATCTTTCTAATCAGTTAGCCAAAGAGCAACAAGATCTAAACAAGCAACTTTACGATAGTATTTCAAACTTTTTAAAGGTTTATAATGAAGATTATAACTATAATTTTATATTTAGCAATTCATTGGGAGGTAATTTGTTATTTGCTAACGAAAAACTAGATATAACTACAGATGTTATTTCTCAATTGAACGAACGCTATCAGAAATCAAAGGAAAATGGTAAATAACCAATAATAATGAATTTTGCCGATCATTATTATTCAAAGCACTCGCTGTATCCTGCGTTAATCAAAGAAAATACTTCATGCAATCTTTTTTTGTCGATAGTAATTCCATGTCATAATGAGCCAGATTTACTAATTTCACTTAATTCGCTTTGGCAATGTGATAGACCAAAATGCGATGTAGAGGTAATTGTTGTAATTAATGCGGCAATTGATGCAAATCAATCTGTTATTGATGCCAATATTGACACATTAGAGAAGACAAACAATTGGATATTAAATCATCAAGATAGCAAATTGAGATTCTATGTTCTTTATTTTGATAATTTTAATTCAAAAGATGCTGGTGTTGGCTTGGCTCGTAAAATTGGCATGGATGAAGCTGCTCGCAGGTTGATAAGTATTGATAAGCACAGAGGCGTAATTACTGGTTTTGATGCCGATTCTATTTGCGAAAGAAATTATTTGGTTGAGGTGGAAAACTATTTCCAAAATCACCCAAAAATAAATGCTAGCTCTATTTATTTTGAACATCCATTAACGGGAGATAATTATGGTTCATTGATTTATGGTGGTATTATTCAATATGAATTATATCTTCGTTTTTACATGCAATCGTTGCGTTGGGCAGGGCATCCGTATTCGTTTCATACGGTTGGTTCTTCGTTTGCAGTAAGAGCCGATGTTTATATGAAACAAGGTGGAATGAACAAACGAAAAGCAGGGGAGGACTTCTATTTTTTGCAAAAAGTAATTCCGCTTGAAAATTATGGTGAGCTAAATACCACAAAAGTAATTCCTTCGCCAAGACCATCGGATAGAGTTCCTTTTGGTACAGGTGCAACTATTCAAAAAATGATAACTTTATCGTCTTCAGAATTAACAACCTATAATTTCGATGCTTTTGTCGATTTAAAATTGTTCTTTAGTAGATTTGATGAGCTTTATAGAATAACACAAATTTATTATTTGGAGTTTTTAGACAAACTTCCAAATCCAATAAAATTGTTTTGCGAGGAAACTAATTTTTGGGGAGAAATAGAGCTTGCAAATCAAAATACTGCCGATTTGAATTCGTTTAAATCTCGCTTATTCAAAGCTTTTAATGCTTTTAAGGTGCTTAAATATTTGAATTATTCGCACGAGCACTGGTACAAACAGTTGCCAATTGTTGAAAGTGCTTATTCTTACTTAAAAACTACAGGTGTTTGTGAAACAGAAGATATTAGTGCAGAAAGTTTATTATTGATTTACCGCAAATTAGAGCGTTAATCTTCTTTTCTTTCGATATAGAAAATATCTTCGTTCGATTTTTTCATTAAATATTCTTCACGAGCAAATTTCTCGAGATTTTCACGATCGGTTTTTAGTTCGTTTAATCGTTTGCTATTTTCTTTAATTCGTTCTTGGTAGTATTTTTTATCTTTTTCTATTTGTCTAAATGCTTGATCGTTGGAGAATTGCTCAATAACATTATTGCTGTCGAAAATACCAATCCAAATAGAGAAAATAAAAAGACTTAATGCATATTTGTTTTTAATCAGCGAAAAAATCTTTTTCCAAATATTATTAAATGAAGCCATAGCCTTTTTTTTACAAATGAAATAAAAAAAAAGAAGGTCGCAAAATGAGACCTTCTTTTTATATCAACTTTGTATTTTTAGTTTTTAACAATCTTTTGTTGGTGCTTACTAACGCCGTTGTTTACATCAATAATATAAATTCCACTTGGCAGATTTCTGATGCTAAGTTTATTATTAATACTGTTTGTTTTTGATGTCATAACTAATTCTCCTAAAGTATTATAGATAGAAATAGTTGCTTTGTTATTTTCGCTGTTTAGTTGAATATTTAACTCTTCATTTGCAGGGTTTGGATAAACTTGGAAATTTGAGTTAGCTGGTTGGTTGGCTATTCCAGAAACTACACCTTCAAGAGAAAGATTATCAATTAAAAGAGTTGTTCCTGCGTGAACAGAATCTCTTCCATCCGACGACATAATAATTACATTCATTGTATCGGGAGTTTCACCTGTTCTGTATTCTAGGTCGATGCTAAATGCAGTCCAAGTACTTGCAGCAGTTCCTGTTTTGAATATTGCAAATCCAATAGTATCAGGAATATTTGTAATTGCGTTGTGTTTAAATAATCCAACTCCAATAAAGCAACTATCGCCTCCAACAGGAGCAAATTGATAATATCCTTTTAAGGTTTGGTATCTTGTAGCATCTGGAACACCACCTGTTATGGTTCCTGTTTGAGCTACCACATCAAGATGAAATTGTCCAAGTGTTAAAACTGCAGGAGCAGTGCCTTGTCCAAATCCTGCAGCACTAATTTCTGTTGATTGTAATTGTGCAGCAAAAGAACCATCTTGAGCTGTAGTGCTTTTAGTAACATTGTTTATTGTAACTATTACAATATTAGTGTCGGAAGTTGACCAAAATGTTGGTTCTTCGTAAGAGTTACTTCCTGTGCCAGTAGTTACCCATGTTTCAAAACTATTGTTCGGAATGTTTTGTGAAAATCCTGTAATTGCAATTGCAAGTAGGATAAGTGTAAAGATCTTTTTCATAAGCAAATTTTAAATTTAGTTTATAATACAAAGTTAATATTTGTGTTTATTTGATTTGGTTTAGTGGTGTTAAATGCTTGTTAAATCAACCTCCGCTTATTAAATGTAAAATCATAATATTGTCGCCATCATGTATTTTAGCAGAGGTGTAATCTTCTTTTTGTATAAGATTTCCGTTTATTTTCACTACCAACATTTTAAAGGTAAAGTTCTTGATTTTCATCAATTCTGCAATAGTAGTGCTTTCTCCTTCAATAAATTCTAAATTATTGTTTAATGTGATATTCATTATTGTTTGTTTAATAATATTTCTAATACTTGGTTTGCTTGCATATTTGAAACTATTCCAACCCTAGGTGCTAGTGGGGGAAGGGTTTCGGCTATTTCAGATTGTTCATCGCCACAGATATAAATATTGCTTAGTTGACGTGTGTGAATTAAATTATTGTTTCCCCAACCAGCCATGCCAGAACCAACAATCAACGGTGTATGTGGCAAATTAGTAATTATGGTTTCTATCAGCATTTGTTTCATTTCGGCAATATCGAATGCTTCAACAATAATATCGCACTTGGCAAAAATACTTGGTATGTTTTCTTTGTTTAATTTCAGATCGAATACTTCCATATTTACTGCTGGATTTATTCGTAATATGTTCTCTTTCAATGCAAATACTTTTTTTTGCCCAATCTGATCGAAAAAGTAATATTGTCGGTTGAGGTTCGATTCTACAATAATATCAAAATCGGCAACAATCAAATTTCCAACACCAACCCTTGCTAGTGCCACAGTACAATTAGAACCTAGTCCGCCTGCTCCAGCAATACCAATGGTTTTGGTTTTTAATACTTTTTTTATTTCATCAAATGTCATAACTGTGATATTGTAGCAAATCTAAGTAAATTAAGCTGAAATTGCAATATGATTTGTGAATTTATGGAATCACCCAAACCAAAATATTCATAGGCAATTACGAAAAAATAACAACCACAGGTCAAACAGCCAAAGAATATTACTATATTAGCAGTCTTTATGGACTAGTAGTAATTTACATTAAACAAGGCACAATAGGCAATATGCACGAGCACTTAGACCAATTTGGCTTAATAAACATGAATGCCCGAATGTACGACCCTGCACTTGGACGTATGCTAAGCCCCGACAACGAAGTGCAAGCACCCACTAGTTCGCAAGGATTTAATAGATATAGCTATTGCTTCAACAACCCACTAAAATACACCGACCCAACGGGGAATAACGCTGTATTTTATCCATTTAAAGATTTTGGATATTTCGATAATAAAGGAGGCAAGAGCACATACATTACACC
>Ga0316608_1001193_pt1 | contig 10690 bp, 9 predicted proteins | sample MIS2016152B_MG_FD_207673 | JGI IMG/M metagenome (GOLD analysis project Ga0316608, IMG submission 207673) | Microbial mat bacterial communities from Middle Island sinkhole, Lake Huron, Michigan, United States - MIS.2016.152B | ecosystem: Environmental > Aquatic > Freshwater > Lake > Sediment... | reverse complement strand
TCGCCACGCCCAAAGACAACAAAGAGAATATCCGAAAAATTCTGGATTTGAACCCGCTGCTTGATTTTCATGCGGATATAGGGCATCTGAATCTGTCCGGCAGAAATCCTATCGAATATCTGACGACATTCAAAGACCGGCTGCGCCATGTTCATCTGCATGACAACGACGGATTAAGAGACCTGCATCTGCCTATGGGAACAGGTATTATTGATTGGGACGCGCTGATCAAAGAACTGAAGAGTTTTTATGACGGCACAATCACGCTGGAAATCTTTTCCAATGATAAAGATTATGTCCTGTTATCCAAACGGAAGCTGCGCGAAAAATGGGATAATTCCGGCTCTGTCCGGTCTTCGCAGTAACAACGGGCTTCCATCGCAATAATCAGGTTATCCGCATCCTCGAAGGTTCGCCGTGTCAGCGGAAGGACAAATCTGACCATCCGGTAAATCGGATTTTTGCGGCATTCAATGCCTCTGGCTTTCTGAGCATCTGAAATTTCATTGCTCTGCCGAAGGATCAAAGGTAGAAATCTCATCATCAGACTTATCATGGCAGAGAGCCGCTTTTCCGGTACAAACGGAATGGGTTTGAAAAACCATCGCAATGCTGCCCGGATTTCCCATGTCCGGGTTGTTGCCATCAGACTGACACCCGCATAACCCGCCAGGATGATCCGCCAGCAGACAAGCGTTGCATCATACATTCCGGCAGTTAGCGATCTTATTCCCCATATCGGTAAAAGCAGCAGAATAAAGCAGCGCATATCTTTCAGAATAGAAAAAAATGATACCTGAAAACGAATGCCCCCCCACAGCACAAGAAGTGTCAGCAAGGCTAAAATTTTCCATTCTGCGTTCAGGCTTAAAAATCCGATAATCGCAATTGCAGCAAGTTTTAATCTGGGATCCATGTAGCTATATTCTCCGATTTTCCGAATTACGGATTTCAGGACTGGAAGCTCAAGCAGGCTATTTGAACAAATCCGCATGTGAACCTGTGCGTACAAATTGAATTGCATCTCCTTCTATCCGATATATCAATATCCAGTCAGGTTCAATATGACAGTCATAACAGTCTTTATATTTACCCTTCAGAGGATGGTTTTTATACCGGTCATCCAATTTTTCCTGACGGATAAGCATACGGATAACTATCTTTAACTTTTCAGTATCTTTTCTCCGTTTAACAATCCTTCTCATATCTCTGTCGAATCGTTTTGAATAAATCGCTCTGAGCATTATATTCCCAATTTTTTAAACATATCATCTTCATTTTCACATACAACCAAGCCTATTCCTTTTCTTGCCTCATTTATTGCTTTAACCGTCTCTTCATTGGGTATTTCCAGATCAAACGGCAAACTTCTGCAATGTTTTACCTGAACAAAAAAAAGATTAATGGCTTCATTTATTGACAGGTTCATCTCATGGAAGATGTTTTCAACCTCTGTTTTTAATATCGGGTCTATTCTTGCTGTTATTGTTGATAATTGTGTCATTTTATCCTCGCTATTAAGAAATAAAAAAGTAATATCATATTCTTGCGAAAAAATCAAGAGATAAATATCTGTAATAATTTCAGAAGTTACATCACACTGTTTGAAAGCCTGACATTATCAGCCGCTGTTTCAGCAGGCTTCAGCTTCCAGCCGGGCGATTTATCGCTCACGCGGCGGTCTCACGCCGAAATCTTCAATTCCCTCAAGCACATCCGCGGGGTTCCCGTCTCTTACGATTTTTCCGTTCTGCATCACAATCAGCCGATCTGTGTATGGCAGCACTTTTTCCAAATCATGCGTGGCAAGAATAATCGTATGCCCCTGCCGGTGCAGCAGGACAATCCGGCGCAAAACCTGCTTTACGCCCGGATAATCCAGATTGGAAAACGGCTCGTCAAAAACCAGAATGCGGGGATTCATCGCCAGCACGCCCGCAATCGCCAGCCGCCGCTTCTGTCCGCCGGAAAGCTGATAGGGCAGGCTGTCCTCAAGACCGGTCAGATGAACCGCTTCGAGCGCGTGAGCCACTCTGTCATTGATGGCTTCGCGGCTGAGTTTCAGATTTTCAGGACCGAATGCCGCATCTTCATACACGGTTTCGCCGATAATCTGGCTGTCCGCATCCTGAAACACCATGCCGATCATCTGTCTTGCTTTGGCAGGATTTTCGGCAACCGGAATCCCGGCAGCCGTTACAGTGCCGGAAGTCGGCAGCAAAAGACCGTTTAAATGCCGGAGCAGGGTGGTTTTGCCGGAGCCGTTGCAGCCGGCAAGCACCACAAATTGTCCTTCACGGATTTTCAGACTGATCCCGTCCAAAGCGATCCGTCCGCCGGCAAACCGATGCGTCAGATTTTCGATGTCAATGATATTCATGCAGGACTGACAGAAGTTTGATGCCGGAAAATAAAGGGTCTGAGCGTTTTTACAATAGAGAGTGCGGCGGCAATTTTAAGCGCGTCTCCTATCAGAAAAGGATACATGCCCACTGCCAGCGATTTTGCAATGGTCATGCCGGTAATGAGTTTAAGCCACGATACGCCGAAAATATAGACAGTCAGGCATCCGGCAATCATGGCAAATACATCGGATAAGACTCGTCCTTCTGATCGCTCGGAGATCATGCCGATCAGATACACCGCCGGAAGATAGCCCAGAAGATAGCCGCCGGTGGGTCCGATGAGCCGTCCGAAGCCGCCAGAGCCGCCGGCAAATACCGGAAGCCCGCAAATTCCCGCCAGAAGATAGACGCTTACGCCTGCAAGCCCCCAGCGGCTGCCAAGCAATAATCCTGCCAGCATCACAAATAAATTCTGTAAAACTATCGGAACAGGTACGACAGGGATCACAATGTACGCGCCCACCGCTATCAGCGCAGCCATCAGAGAAGCATAAACCATCTTTCGCAGAGGTTCGGTTTGATTTTTTTCCATCAGAAACCCTTCTTTGTTATCTGTAATTTTTTTTATAGGTAACGAAAAATATGGATTCTGTCAACAGGATTGTTGATTTTTTCATAAAAAACCTATCAATCTTAAAGGATGTGTGAAAAAAGTCTTGACAGACTTTAGCCGGTTAATCTAAAAGTGCGTATGCAAAGTATTTGAATCTGACTTTGGGGAGGTGAAATCAGGAAAAATAGTTCCCTTTCAGACAAGGACTCTTGACGTTAAAAAATTATTTAGGTATAGGTTATGATGTGCTTTTGGCAAGCAACTTTTTTTAGGGAGGAAGACTTAAGATGAAAAAGATTATGGTGTTGGCATTGGCAGTGGCGCTGGTAGGAGCGTTTGTAATGCCCGCAGCGGCGTTGGAGAACCAGTTCGGCGGGTATTGGCGGACAAGAGGCTACACGGTGCAGAACTTTACAGGTGAAGACAAGTCCGAAAAGCTTGATTGGTCTGTTGTGGACACGCGAACCCGCTTTTATTACACAGCAGTTATTAACGAAAATCTGAAACTCGTTAATAAATTTGAGATCAACTCTACATGGGGCGACACAAATGGCGGAGACATCGGTGCTGACGGGGAAGGCAACTGGAGAATCAAAAACTCTTATGCGGATTTCACTCTGGCACCTGTGAATTTCAAAATCGGTATGCAGTACGCCATACTGGGACACGGTTTTTTGTTTGCTGACGATTTCGCCGGTGCTATCATCACCTTCAAGGGTGAAGGCTTTACGGTTCCGTTTATCTGGATCAAAGCTTTTGAGGGCGGCAAAGGTGTTGATGCTAACAAGATTAGCAACAATGATTTTGATTTTGATTACTACGCTTTGGCGCCTGCATTCACTGTCAGTGAGATGCTCACTATTGCTCCGTTTGCGATGTGGGCAATGTCAGAGAACGCCAGCGGATGGAAACCTACTCTGCATGCCCCTCTGACTGAAACTTCGACACATGGAGCATCCCAATCGCTTACTGCCTTTAATGAAGCTAACATTTATTATGTAGGTCTTGATTTGGACGCTAAATTCGACATGGGTAAAGCATGGTTCACCGCTATTTATCAGGGCGGCAGTGCGGACTATATTGACACTAAAAAAGGTTCGCTTGATTTTTCAGCATGGCTGGCTGCGGTCGGTGGTGCTATGAATCTTTCTGATATGGGAGATGTTCACGGGCAGTTATTCTATGCCACAGGCTCTGATCCTGCTGACGAAGATTTCAAATCATTCTTTGTTCCTTCACAGAATCAGTATACCGGTCAGTCTTATTACTGGGCTGAAATCATGGGTTTCGGTGTTTTTGATACTTACGGCTCTGCAAATTCGCCGCAGGATAAAATCACCAACATCATGGCAGGCAATCTTGGCACGACTTACAAGCCGACTAAAGAACTGGCATTGAAGCTTGATGTTTGGTATGCCAAATTGGCTGAAGGGATTAAGGTATACGATTCTAATGGTAAAGTTATTTCGGACGAAGACTATCTTGGTACCGAAGTTGACTTGGTCATTACTTATGAATTGGTGAAAGGTCTGAAAATAGACTTGGTGGGTGCATACCTGTTTGCAGGCGATGCCACCTACAAAGGCGATAACCAAGCCAATCCGTATGAAATCGGCACTCAGTTGTCTCTGAGTTTCTAAGCAAAAAACGGTTTTTGCAGCATAATTGAAACGCCGGAGGAGCGCGATGCTCTTTCGGCGTTTTTTATTTATTTTCCCTTGCACTTAAACGTTTGATATGTATAATCGCAGTTATGACATTTCAATTGAAATCATCACATAAAGCGGTAAAAGACTATTACAGCGAAACAGACCGCTTATCCGAAATCGGAGCGGTTTCCGAAGGCACGGTCTCGCCCGCATTTGCCGATTTACTGCGTCATTGCGCCGCACAGGTCAACTGGACGCTGAATGAAAAAATTTCCATCAGGCGCGGCAAAAAAATCATCATCCCTGACGGAATTTTTTATAATGAATTCAATCTGTATCAGGGCGCGTGGGAAGCAAAAGACAGTCAGGATAAGCTTGATACCGAAGTCCGCAGCAAATTCGCAGACGGTTATCCCGGAGATAACATCATTTTTCAGTCGCCGGATCAGATCATCATCTGGCAGAACAGCCGGGAAGTTTTCAACAAAAAAATCACATCTGCTGAAAATCTGATCGAAGCCCTGAATATTTTCTTTTCCTATCAGCATCCCGCTTACAGACAATGGGAAGAAGCGGCTGAGAAATTCAGAGAGCAGATGCCGAAAATCGGGGCGGGCATTCTCGATCTGATTGATAAAGAATATCGTATAAACACAGACTTTGTTCAGGCAATGCAGCGGTTCACGAATCTCTGCCGCGACAGCATCAATCCGAATATTTCTCCGGCTGCGGTTAAGGAAATGCTGATTCAGCACCTTCTGACCGAGCGCGTTTTCCGGAAAGTGTTCGATAATCCTGATTTCACTTCAAAAAATACCATCGCCGTTGAAATCGAAAAAGTCATCGCCGCGCTGACTTCGCGCCAGTTCAGCAGAAAAGAGTTTCTGCAATCTCTGGATCATTTCTACAAAGCCATCGAAACAACTGCCGCAACCATTGAGGATTATACCGAAAAGCAGTTTTTTCTGAACACGGTCTATGAGAAGTTCTTTCAGGGATTTGCCGTGAAAGCCGCTGATACTCACGGCATTGTCTATACGCCTCAGCCGGTGGTTGATTTCATGGTGAAATCTGTTGAAGATATTCTGCATAAGGAGTTCGGGCGGTCTCTGTCCGATAAACATGTGCATATTCTTGATCCCTTTGTCGGCACGGGCAATTTCATCATCCGGATTATGAATGAAATCCGGAAAACCGCGCTGCCGGATAAATATAAATCGGAACTTCACTGCAACGAGGTCATGCTGCTGCCGTATTATATTGCCGCGACAAATATCGAGCATAAATATTACGAGCTTATCGGGGAATACAAGCCTTTTGACGGAATCTGTCTGGTTGACACCTTTGAGCTTGCCGAAGATAAGCAGATGTCTGTTTTCACGGCAAAAAATACTGAGCGTGTGAATATTCAGAAAGAAACACAGATTTTCGTGATTATCGGAAATCCGCCGTACAACGCCGGGCAGGTCAGTGAGAATGACAACAATAAGAATCGGAAATATCCGGTCATGGACAGACTGGTTCGGGAAACTTATGCCAAAGATTCCGAAGCCACCAATAAAAACGCTCTTTCCGATCCTTATGTGAAAGCGATCAAATGGGCTTCGGAAAAGATAAGGGAAAACGGCGAAGGGATTGTGGCGTTTGTAACCAATAACAGCTTTATAGACAGCATCTCTTTTGACGGAATGAGAAAGCACCTGCAACATGATTTCAACCGTATTTATATTCTGGATTTCAAAGGAAACGTCCGGAAAGATTCGATGCGTGAAGGCATTCCGATAGGAGAGCAGCATACTGTTTTCGGGCTTTCCGCAATGGTAGGCATTTCGGTGTCATTTTTTATCAAGAATACAACATATCAGGATAACAGGATTTTTTACAGTACGGTTGATTGGAAAACAAAAAGACAGGAAAAATTCAAACTGATTGAAAAAGCCGGGATTGCTGATAATCTTGAATGGAAAGAAATCATCCCGGATGAAAAACATAATTGGCTGACCGAAGGCTTGAGGGCTGAGTTTGAAAGGTTTTTGCCTATTGGAACTAAAGAAGCAAAGTCGGGGTCGGGCGAAGCAATTTTTGTCAATTATGGGCGAGGGGTTGTTACTTCAAGGGATACATGGGCGTATAATTTCGATAAAGATGATCTTTCAAAAAATATACAAAAAATGACAGATGTTTATAACGAGCATGTTTTCAGATGGAGCAGGCTTTCATCCAAGCCGGATGTTGATGATTTTGTGAATTATGATGATACAAAAATCAGTTGGAGCAGGGATTTGAAACTGGATCTGAAACGTGGAAAATATGCCGAATCTGATGCAGAAAAAATCAGAGAATCATTATATCGTCCATTTCTGAAAAGCTTTCTTTTTTTTGATAAAATCATGAATGAGGAAGTGTATCAATTTCCTCATTTTTTTCCTAGCAAAGAAACCGAAGTTGAAAACTTTGTTATCTGTTTTAACGGTGTCGGTTCAGAAAAACCTTTCACTGTGATAGCCGGTAACATTATTGTAAATCAGAGTTTTCTCGGCGGCGGAAGTGCGTTTCAATGCTTCCCATTTTACACCTACAATGAAGATGGCTCTAATCGCCAAGAAAATATTACTGATTGGGCATTGAAGAAGTTCAGAAAGCGATACAAAAACAATTCGATTTCAAAGTGGGATGTGTTCCATTATATTTACGGACTTCTGCATTCGCCGCAATACCGTGAGAAATACGCCGCCAATCTGAAGCGCGAACTTCCCCGCATTCCGTTTGCTCCGGATTTTTCTGCTTTTGCGGACGCTGGCAGAAAGCTTGCGGAACTTCATGTCGGTTATGAAAATCAGCCGGAATATTCTCTGCAACAGATTGAAAATCCTGATGAAAAGCTTGACTGGCGGGTTGAGAAGATGCGGCTTTCCAAAGATAAGACCTCGATTATTTACAACAATTTTCTGACACTTTCCGGTATTCCGCAAGAAACATATCAATACCGGCTCGGCAACCGCTCTGCGTTGGAATGGATTATTGACCAGTATCAGGTGAAAACCGATAAGCGGAGCGGGATTGTGAACGATCCGAATCGGGCTGATGATCCGCAGTACATTGTGAAGCTTATCGGAAAAGTGATTACGGTAAGCCTTGAGACGGTGAGGATTGTGCAAATCTTACCAAGCCTTCTTTAATCAGAAACTCAAAAACTTCGCAGACCGGCAGCCCCACCACATTGGTATAAGAGCCGTTGATGCTTCTGACCAGAAAAGTTCCCAAGCCCTGAATGGCATAAGCCCCGGCTTTGTCAAACGGCTCTTTGGTGCGGATATACCATTCGATTTCCTCATCGCTTAAGTTTTTGAACAGCACATCGGTTTTCACGGTTTCGGAAAATTTTTTGCCTGCGGTTTTGCACAGAATCGCATATCCGGTGAATACCTGATGCGTCTGACCGCTGAGTTGTCTGAGCATGGTTCTTGCCTCATCGCGTGAGCCGGGTTTGCCCAGAATCGCATTGTTGATAACCACGATAGTATCCGCGCCGATAATCCATTTATCCGGGTGTTTATCCGAAATTTCTCCGGCTTTGCATTCGGCAAGAATTTTCACATAGTTTTCCGGCGAAGTAATCGGAACGCTGTTTTCATCAAATTCGCTGGGAATGACCGAAAATAAAAGTCCCGCCTGCTTCAGAAGATAGCGGCGGCGCGGAGATTTGGACGCCAAAATGATATGTTCTGTATTCATAAGATAAACTCATCCTCATTCGGGTGTAATTCACGACTGTCTGTCGCCCCGAAATAAATTTCAGGGCTATAAGCCGAAGCAGGCTGAAGCCAGCTAATCCGAACTTAGCCTGCTTCAGCGGGCTTGAGCTTATAGCCGGGCGATTTATCGCTCGGCGTTGTAGCCGACAATCATGAATTACACACTCCTCATTCTTAACACTTAACACTTTTTATAATTCGTAATCAGCAATTCGTTAATCTGCCCCCGTTTATCTGCCTGACAGTTTATCATTCTGTTGGCACAGAGCCGATACATATTATAGCCATTGTAGATTTCCTCAAAAAAATTATCATCGGGATTTTTGTTTTTCGGATCGGAATTGCTCAACATCAATCTGGGGCGTTTTTCTTTATCCAATTTTTTGAAAAAATAAGATAAATTAATCTGTTCCTGTTCGCTGAATCCGAAACCTGAATAATTTGTAAAGCTTGCTGTTTTGCTGATAGGTCTGTAAGGCGGATCAAGATATACAAATGTCTTTTCATCTGCCATGTCAAAACAGCTATCATAGCCGGAAATCCGAATATCTGTTTTCTGCAACACTTCTGAAACCGACAAAATATTATCCTGATCTGAAATCGTCGGTTTTTTGTATTTGCCGAACGGGACATTGAACTCGCCTTTTGAGTTTAAGCGGAACAGCCCGTTAAAACAGGTTTTATTCAGAAAAATAAGCTGTGCTGCCCGGTGTATCCGATTATCTGAGAATTTTTCATAATCAATCTCAAATCGCCCGGAATTATACTGTTTTCTTACGGATAGAAACAGATTTTTGCGATCTTCTTCATGCGTATTATCATACTGCTGCTGAAATTGTTCCAAAAATTCCGATAAACGATACGGCTGCTGCTGAATAACCTGATAAGTTAACATCAGGTCTTTGTTTATATCAGAAATATAGGCATATCTGATATTGAATTTTTTCATAATTTCAAAAAATACCGCGCCGCCGCCGATAAACGGCTCAATATACTTCTCAATTTTACCGTTGCGGATGTCAGGCGGATAATACTGTTCAAACTGACTGAGCAGTTGTTTTTTTCCGCCCGCCCATTTTAAGAAAGGCTTTGCTTTATGACTGTTTTCACGTTGTTTTTTTATCATAAATCTAAATTGTTATCTGATACCCGGCTTTGAGCAGTTCGCTTTCGATCTCATGGATATGCTCAATGCTGCGGGTTTCAAGTTCCAATTCCACAGAAGTGATGTTGATGGGAAGGTCTCTGACATTGCGATCATGATAGATATGCAGCACATTGGCTTTCATTCGGGCAATCAGGGAAAGCAATCCGGCAAGTGATCCGGGCGTATCGCTTAATCGCACATAAATCCGCATAATCCGCCCTTTATTGAGCATTCCTTTGGTGATGATGCGCCCCAGCAGCGGGCTGTCCACATTGCCGCCGCTGATAACCAGAACAACTTTGCTTCCCGCCGGAATCACAACTGAACCGTTGAGCAATGCGGCAAGCGGTACTGCGCCCGCGCCTTCTGACAGAACTTTTTTGCGCTCCAGCAGCATCAGAATGGCTGCGGCAATGTGTTCTTCTTCTACCGTTACAATCTCATCTACATATTTTTCAATCAACTCAAAATTAATCGCGCCCGGCTGTTTGACCGTGATGCCGTCAGCTAAAGACGTTTTTGAATCCACCCGCGTTATCGCGTTGTTTTGCCGGGAGGTGAGCGCGGACGGACAAGCCGCCGCCTGAACGCCGATAACTCTGACCTGAGGTCTGATGTGTTTTACCGCCGTCGCAATCCCGGAAATCAGCCCGCCCCCGCCAATCGGGACAAGGACAATATCCGCATCGTTCAAATCTTCAAGAATTTCAAGCCCGATAGTTCCCTGTCCGGTGATAATATCCGCATCGTCAAAAGGATGAATGAAAGTTTTGCCCTGTTCTGCCAATTCACGCGCTTTCTGAAGGCTTTCTTCAAGGCTCTGCCCGAATAAAACGATTTTGCCGCCGTAATTCCGGGTAGCTTCCTGCTTGGAAATTGACGCCCATTCCGGCATGACAATCGTAGCCGCAATGCCAGACTGCCGTGCGGCAAGTGCAACGCCTTGAGCATGATTTCCCGCCGAAGCTGCAACTACCCCTCCGGCGCCGATCTCATTTTGCCGCGTTAAGAGTTTGTAGGTTGCGCCCCGGATTTTAAACGAGCCGGTTCTCTGGAGATTTTCCAATTTAAGATAAATCTCAGAATCAAACATTTTGCTGATGGTCGGCGAACAGACCATCGGGGTGCGGATTATGCTATGCCGGATAAGCTTTGCCGCGTTCTGAATGTGTGTTATCATG
>Ga0316608_1001192_pt1 | contig 10693 bp, 13 predicted proteins | sample MIS2016152B_MG_FD_207673 | JGI IMG/M metagenome (GOLD analysis project Ga0316608, IMG submission 207673) | Microbial mat bacterial communities from Middle Island sinkhole, Lake Huron, Michigan, United States - MIS.2016.152B | ecosystem: Environmental > Aquatic > Freshwater > Lake > Sediment... | reverse complement strand
TTCTGGCGCCCACTGAGATACAGAAAAAAGCCGAAGAGGAAAAGCGGCAGGCTGAGAAGGAAAGACAACGCGCTGAAAAAGAAAAGCAGCGGGCTGAGAAGGAAAGACAACGCGCTGAAAAAGAAAAGCAGCGGGCTGAAAAAGAAAAGCGGCAGGCTGAGAAGGAAAGACAACGCGCTGAACAGTCCATGAATGAGCTTGTTTCAGAACGTCAGAGAGCAGACCGATTTGCTGCAAAACTCAGAGAAATGGGGATTTCTCCTGAAGCAATATAAATTTACTGTAAATAATAAATATCCGAGTTATAAGGGGGATGACTGTTGAACATATCTATTCACGATGCGGCTGCGCTGCTGATTCAGCTTGAACCTGACGATGCGGCTGAACTGACGCGCTATCATGAGATGCTCAAGGCTCTTTCCGGCGATGTGTCATACCCTGAATCCAGCCGCAATAAAATTGCCGAGGCTATGCGGAATATCGCTGAAATCATCGCCGGGAAATCGCTTTACCCGGATAAGAGCATGGAGGAAGCGGGAAAACAGATACAGGAGGCAATATACCTCATGGAACAGGATCAGACAGAAGAGGCTGCGGGGGATGGCGAAGACATGGATAAGAGCGAGTCGGAAAGTTATATATCCGAAGACATGGACCCTGAGCTTCTGGCAGCTTTTATTACCGAAAGCGGCGAGTTGATTATAAAGGCTGAGGAAGCCCTGCTTTCTCTTGAAAATAATCCGGAAGATACAGAGGCGGTGGGGGTTGTTTTCCGGGCAATTCATACGATTAAAGGCACTTCCGCGTTTTTCAATCTCGCGCTGCTGACCGAATTATCGCATCGCGCGGAATCTTTTTTAAGCCGCATTCGGGATAAAGAAATCCGTTATTCAGGCGGGTATGCTGATTTGGCTCTTCGTTCTGTGGATATGATTAAAGATATTCTGAACATGGTCAAAGATATTTTGGAAAACAAGCCGTTCGTCAAGCCCGATGGGTATGACACGCTGATGATAACTCTGAAAAATCCGGAGTCAGAGGGAATTTCGGATAAATCGGCTGTTCAGCAGCCGGTGCCGGTTTCTCAGGAAGAAAATATATCTTTGCTTCCGATTCGGGAAGAAGAAACATCCGCAGATAAAACTGAAGAGAGTGACGTTCAGGCGATGTCGCCTAAAGAACCGTCAAAACAATCTGCGGAATCGTCTGTGCGCGTTCCGATTGAGCGGTTGGATCGCTTTATTGACATGGTGGGAGAGTTGGTGGTAGCGCATTCGATGGTGGTTCAGGACGAGGTGCTTTCAAGCGGCGTGCATTACGATCTGGTGAAAAAAGTAGCGCATACCAGCAAAATCGTCCGGGAACTCCAATCCATGAGCATGTCTATGCGGATGATTCCGCTTAAAGCCACATTTCGCAAGATGGCTCGGCTGGTGCGTGATTTGGCGCGGAAAACCGGCAAAAATATCAGCTTTGTTACCGAAGGCGAAGATACGGAAATTGATCGGAATATGGTGGATTTTATCAATGATCCCCTGATTCACATGGTCAGAAACGCCATAGATCACGGCATTGAAACGCCCGAAGAACGCGGAAAAACAGACAAGCCGCCGGTCGGTACGATTCAATTGTCCGCATATCACTCTGCGGGCAATGTGGTCGTGGAAATAAGAGATGATGGAAAAGGCTTTGATCGGGACATTATCCTTAACAAAGCCATTGAAAGAGGACTGTTCAGCGGCGACCCTGAAATTCTTGCGGCGATCAGCGACAGAGAGGTGTATAACCTGATTTTCGAGCCTGGCTTTTCCACTGCAAAAATTGTTTCCGATATTTCCGGCAGAGGCGTAGGAATGGATGTGGTCAGAAAAAATGTGGAGGCGCTTCGGGGGCAGATAGAAATTCAGTCTCAGTATGGTCAGGGCAGCATCTTCAAAATGAATCTGCCGCTCACGCTTGCGATTATTGACGGTATGGTGGTCAGGGTGGGGCATCAGACGTATGTGGCGCCGACACTTTCGATTGTGCGCTCGGTTCAGCCCAAGCCCGAAGATATTACCACCGTCTTAAAACGCGGAGAAATGCTTCTGCTTCAGGGAAATCTCATCCCGTTGTTCCGGCTGGCGTCTCTGTTTGAAATCAGGGGTGCGGAAGAAGAACTGACAAAAAGCATCGTCATGGTGGTCGAAGATGACGGCAGGCAGGTGGGGCTGATTATTGATGAACTGATCGGCAGTCAGCAGATTGTGATCAAAACGCTCGGAGATATTTTCAAAAATATTCCCGGTATTTCCGGGAGTGCTATCATGCCCAATGGCAGAGTCGGATTGATTCTGGATGTCGGGGGATTGGTCAGGCTTGCCAACGGAGCAGTTATAAAGAAATGAATCTGATGTCGATAGAATTGACAGAAAATCAGTTTCAGACCGTGAGCCGTCTGGTATATGACTTGTGCGGAATCAATCTCAAAGACGGCAAGCAGGCATTGGTGAAAGCCCGTCTGATGAAGCGGCTTCGCGCCCTGAATATGGAAAGTTTCGCAGAATATCTCCGATATATCGAAAGCGGGTCCGGGGCTGGGGAAATCAGCTCTATGATTGATGTGATTACAACGAATAAGACCAGCTTTTTCCGGGAATCCGAACATTTTCAGTTTTTTTCGGAAGCAGTTTTACCTGAAATAAAAAAACAGCATAAAATGCGCTTCTGGATTGCTGCGTGTTCATCCGGCGAAGAAGCGTTCACTCTGGCGCTTGTATTGAGAGAAGCCTTATCAGATGCTGATCTGCGCGATGTCAAAATTTTAGCGACAGATATTTCGTTAAGAATGCTGGAAAAAGCCCGGAAAGCGGTTTATAATAAAGAGATGATTCGGGATATGTCTGTGCAGATGGTGCAGAAATATTTTGTCAGACTCGGGCATGAAGATTCTTCCGACTATCAGTTGAAGAATACTATCAGAGACATGGTGAAAATTGCCCGGCTGAATCTGATGGATACATGGCCCATGAAGGGGCTGTTTCAGGTGATTTTCTGCCGGAACGTGATGATTTATTTTGACAGAAACACCCAGCAGAATCTGGTCAATCGTTTTTGGGATTTTCTTGAGCCGGGCGGTTATCTTTTTGTGGGACATTCCGAGGGATTGTCAGCCATATCACACCGATTCCGCTATGTGCGTCCGGCAGTATATCGGAAATAGAATTTACTTAATTTTTGCATTACGGATTTGCGACAATGAAATATGTTGTATTAGTCGGAGATATGAAGGTCGGAAAAAAGGGAGACATTCTGGTTACCCATGCGCTGGGCAGTTGTCTGGGGCTGATGATTTACGATCCGCAGGTCAGGGTCGGCGGAATGCTTCACGCCATGCTGCCCTTATCGAAAATCAATCCTCAGAAAGCTGAGGCAAATCCGTATATGTTCGTGGATACCGGAGTCCCCAAATTATTCAAAAGCGTCTATGATCTGGGCGCTCAGAAATCCCGGCTTATCGTCAAAGCTGCGGGCTGCGGGCAGCCATTGGGAAATAATGAAATGTTCAAAATCGGAGAGCGGAATCATATTGTATTGAAAAAACTGCTATGGAAAAACAATATTTTATTGGAATCCGAAGATATCGGCGGCACATCCAGCCGGACGGTGACTTTTGATCTTGACACAGGGCAGATTATTATCAGCAGCGGCAGCCAGAAATGGGAATTATAAGAGGAGAATATGATGAAACAACATACCCGGAAGATGAAAATGGGAACGATTTCAGTGATGATGATCGGGCTTTCGATTATCGTTTCATCCATCTTCAGTATTTTGGATTATACCAATGAACGCGCAAGCCTGCAGAAAGATTTTGAAGAAATCAGCATTCCTGTTCCCAAGCGTTTGGCAAACGGCTTGGAAAAGCCGCTGTGGTTTTTGGATGAAGCGCAGACGCTTAAGCTTATCGAATTGGAGATGATGGAAAAAAGAGTTTATGCAGTCGTGGTGAAAGAAGCTGACGGCAAAACTGTATTCTGTGCAAGAAAACGGGATGATAATTGGAAAATTATCAAATTTGACGGAAATATGACAAAAGAACACAGAAGTCTGAGCGAAACTATTTTTTACGAGGGCAAATCCATCGGAAACATTGAGGTTTTCTTCAGCAGACGGTTTATGGACGAATCTCTGGCAAGACTCAGATTTTTCAATTTCATCAAGGTCATCGCTATGGGCATAAGCCTTGCTGCCGCGCTGCTGCTGATTGTGAACTTTTTTATGGTCAGACCGATTTCCATTGTGGTCGCCGGATTGAAAAAGGTTGCAGACGAGATAGAATCTGCTTCTCAGAAGCTTTTATTTTCAGGCAGAACCCTTTCTGACGGCGCGTCTAAGCAAGCCTCATCCGTCGAAGAGACCTCCGCATCTTTGGAAGAAATGACCTCCATGACGCAGCAGAACGCACATAATCTTACGCACGCCAACAATCTGATGATCGGGACATCCCGCGTGATGAGCGACACCGTAAATTCGATGAATCGTCTGACAGCGTCTATGGACGACATTTCAAAGACCGGTGAAGAAACCCGAAAAGTAATTAAAACGATTGAAGAAATTGCATTTCAGACCAATCTGCTGGCGCTGAATGCGGCAGTGGAAGCTGCAAGAGCCGGAGAAGTCGGGGCGGGATTTGCGGTTGTTGCCGACGAAGTAAGGAGTTTGGCAATGCGCTCCGGTCAGGCGGCAAAAAATACCGCCTCTCTTATCGAAGCCTCTGTAAAAGGCATCAGAACCGGATACGAATTGGCTGTCAGTGCCAATGACGGGTTGAAAAAATTGTCCGATGGCGCTCAGAAAGTCGGAGAACTGTTGGGAGAAGTGGCTGCCGCGTCTCAGGATCAGTCGCAGGGAATCCATCAGGTCAGCAGGGCAATGATTCAGATTGATAAGGTTACTCAGGAAAATATGGCAAGCGCGTCCGACACCGCTTTATCTGTTGAAGAACTCGGCAATCAAAGCAGCAGAATGAAGGAATATATGCGGGAATTAACCGCGCTGATCGGTAATAAAAAAAGCGATAAAATCTGAAAAAAGAGGGAAAAACGATGTCCATGAACGTCCTTGTGATAGATGACAGCAGTGTAATGCGGGCAATGATCCGAAAATCTCTTAAATTAAGCGGCATTGAAACAGGCGAAATATATGAGGCAGCCAACGGACAACAAGGCATTGACATTCTTGATAATCACAGTGCAGATTTAATCATTACGGACATTAATATGCCCGTGATGAACGGGGAAGTTATGATAGAGCTGATCCGAAATGATCCGAAAACAAAAGATATTCCGATTCTGGTTGTCTCCAGCGAGGGAAGCAAGCTCAGGGTGGAACGTCTGAAAGACAAAGGCGTGGCGTTTATTCATAAACCTTTTTATCCTGAAACGATTCGGGATACGATTAAAAGCATCATTCAAAAGGAAGACAGCGATGAGCGAGCAGATTAAAGAGATACTCAGACGGGTGGCTGAAGACGTCATGGAAAAACTTGCTTTCCTGCTATCTTTCAGTTCTGAAGAGTCCTCTCAAAGCGATACCTTTGCGGCGGCAGGCATTTCTTTTTCAGGTTCTGTAAGAGGAACGCTCATTATGGCGATTTCGGATCAGATACTTCCCCAATTGGCAGGAAATATGCTGGGGCTTGACGATGACGAAGAAACAACACATGAACAGCAGCAGGATGCCGTGAAAGAGTTGATCAATGTTATCTGCGGCAATCTGCTGCCTGCGATTTCCGGAAAACAGCATGTTTTTCATATTGAGCCGCCTCATCTGGTTTCTGAGGAATTACAGTCCTATATTGACGCGCTTCTGCTGAAAAACAGAAATGCGTCTCTGATTTGCGTAAAATTACCGCTTGAAGATGGGGAATGCGATTTGTTCCTTGTGCATTATTAAGGCAGACATATCATGAAGACATATCGCATTCAGCCGATGATTGGGCATCAGGCAAAACCTTACTTATGTAACTTGGCAAACCTGCGGATAACGGTTTTCAATACCGACAAAGATAGCGGAACATATCTCAATACTTACACGGATTCACCTGACAGCATTATTGTGATAGCATTCTGCGAAGATGATCTTATCGGATATTCTGTCGGATTTCCTTTGGAATGTGATCAGGGCGATCTCAGCATACTGTTTTCAAAGCAGGGCTATGATCCGGCGTGTGTGTTTTATTTTTGGGAATCGGCTCTCTTAAAAGAATTCAGAGGGCAGGGAATCGGCATCCGTATGCTTGAGGAAATGGAACAGCATGTCAGAAAGATAGGGCGTTTTGATTATACGGCGTTTTACGATGCACAACGCCCGGATAAAGATCGCTTCTGGCAAAAGCGCGGCTATATCAGAAAACCGGACATGATCAGAGAAAATTTGGTTCAACAATCAGCATTGACGCCGATGGTGTTTCGGATGAAATCTTTGGCATGGACAGACGTAAGATGAGAAAACAGGAAAGGCATTCCGCCTCTCACTTCTCACTTCTCACTTACATCCTTCCGCCGCTCCATCTGAGTTTGGTTTTCAATACGTCATAATATCTGCGTCCCGGCATGACAATCATTTTGAGCGGATGCAGGCTTTTTCGGACAAAAATCGTATCCTTTTCGGTAATATGAAAACCGGTCTGTCCATCAAAGGTCAGCATGATATGGGAAGACTTTTCAGCAAGCCGGAGCGCAATACATGCTGAATCAGGAACAATCAGAGGGCGATTGGTCAGTGTGAACGGGCATATCGGCGTCATAAGAATACCCGGAACCGCGGGGTGCAGAATAGGTCCTCCGGCAGCCAGAGAATATGCGGTTGAGCCGGTCGGCGTGGCGATAATCAGCCCATCTGCCCGATAAGTGGTCAGATATTCATCGTCAATATAGCTGTCTATCCGGGCAAGCCGCGCCAGTGCGCCTTTGTTGATTACCACGTCATTTAATACGGTCTCGCAGATAATATCCTGTTTATCCCGAATGATGTTGACCAAAAGGCGCATTCTGTCAAATGTTTCAAATCGCTCATTCAACACGGAGTCGGCAGCATGAAACAGTTCTTCTTCGGTGGTTTCGGCAAGAAATCCGACTTCGCCGAATTTGACGCCCAGCACCGGAATATCCCGATCCCCGATCCATCTCGCCGCGCTTAAAAACGTCCCGTCTCCGCCTAATACAAAGACACAGAACAAATCTGCCGGAGCTAACGGAATATGTCGGTTAATCTGCAAATTTTCTTTTCTGACGACCGCAACAGACTCGGATTGCAGCCATATTTCAAATTCATCGGCTTTTTTCCGGGCATCATCCGCTGCTTTTACAACCAGCCCTACTTTCTTCAAAATATGGATAACTCCTAAAGGATAAAAAGAATGGCTCATTTAAAAAAACACATAGCCTATCTGCATATTTTATTCAACTATAACTCCTGAAAGTTTCCGTTTTCGGGTTTTCCGCAAGCAAGCCAATGTCTGATTTCTGCTATCAGCATTTCATAAAACTTTTCAGAACCGCCCAGCCCTTCTCTGCCGAAAAAATAATTGATTTCCAAAAATAACGGCTGATTATTCTGAGAAACCAAAAAATCAAACCCTGCCAGATTGATTTTTGTCCGGTTGCAGAATTCTTTCAATATATTTATGGCTGTCTGCTGAATATCCGGATCAGAATTTCGGTCGATCACCGCGCCTTTGGACAAATTGGCATGAAAATTTTCAGGGTTTTCCAACACCCGCCAATAGGAGATAAACCGCTCTCCGATAACTGCCACGCGCAGACTCCGATGTTGACAGGGAATATATTCCTGAATTAAAAATCCTTTTTGTCCTGTTTTTTCAAAGAGTTCAGCTTTTTTCAGGATTTCCCGAAATTCAGTATCAGAGCGAATCAGAAACACGGTATCGCCCTCGCCGCCCCAGTCGAATTTGAAGACAAGGGGAAAGACCCCACCCCCTGCCCCTCCCCGGAACGGAGATGGGAAACCCCACCCCCTGCCCCTCCCTGAAACGGAGATGGGAGACTCCCCATTCCCTGTCAGGGAAGGGGGCAGGGGGGTTAGGTCAGAATAGCAGCGTGTTTTCGGATGAGGTACGCCGATTTCCTCAAAAAGCCGAATCTGCCCGATTTTGCCCGGATATTCAAATCGCGCATCATAATCGGGAAAAACATGCTCGCAATGCTGTTTTGCCATTTCATACAGGGATTGTCTGCACGCTTGCGGCAATATTATCGCTTTGGCAGCCTGAATCGCCGTTAATTCAGATGCTCCGGGGTCGCGTCCCGCGCATAAAAGGTTCATATCCGCTTCAAACATGGGGTGAAAGGAGAGAATCATGCAGCAGCCCTTTGTTCATCAGAATCATTATATCGCCAAGCCGTTTTGCCTGAAGATGATCGTGTGTGGTCATAATAATGACGGTTTTCTGCTCATTTTTCAACTCAAGAATAATATTTTCAATAATCTGAGTATTGTCATCATCAATAAACGCGGTCGGCTCATCTAAGAAAAGAACATCCGGTTCAATCGCAATTGCCCGCGCAATGCCGAGACGCTGCGTTTCTCCGCTGGAAAGTGTCAGGGCATTCTGTCTGATTTTATGACTCAATCCGACAAAATTCAACACCTCGCTGACCCGCCGCTCCTGCGCCTGTCCGCTTATCCCTCTGACCTTCAGTCCGTACGCGGCATTGTGATAAACGCTTGAATTGAATATGCCGATTTTGGGCAGAACCAGCGTTATTTTCCGTCTGAGTTCCATATCATGGGGTTGGGCAATATTGTTTGAAAAATATGCCACGTTTCCCGCATCCGGCATTTCCAGCAGGGCGGCGATGCGTAAAAAGGTGGATTTGCCGCTCCCGTTTTTTCCCATCAGGACATAAACACCGCTCTGATCAAACGAATAAGAGCAGCCTTGCAGCACCGCTGATGTGCGATAGTGTTTGCAAATATCTGATACAGTTAATTTAAGGTGCATGTCAGCAAGCTTTGTTTTCCTTTCAGCGATTTTTCAGATACCATACGACAAACGGAAGCACGATGCAAAAAACTATCACCAAGATTCCCGGCAGTGTCTGATAAGGTTTATACCAAGGCTCGCCTTTTAATTTTGCTTTTCTGACCTCATCCAGATAAGAGCTTCCGACCACCATACCTGCTGCCAGAACGGCAATGATTTTTAACATCCCCACAAATGTTGCAAATGCCATTTATCTTTTCCTTTCAATAATATATCTTGCAATATCCCTGAGCGGTTCAGCCCGGACATCAAAGATATTCAGCGATTCAATCGCCTTTTCAATCAGTGTTTTTGCAAATGCTTTGGATTCAACCAAGCCCATCAATGCCGGATAGGTGCTTTTTTTCCGGCTCTCATCCGTGCCGACTGCCTTGCCCAGTAACGCCGGATCGCCTTCCACATTCAGAATATCATCCGCCACCTGAAATGCAAGCCCGATATGTCCGGCATAATTCCTCAGTGATTCAATCTGCTTACTGTCTGCTCCGGCAAAGATCGCGCCGGAAATCACGGCTGCTTCAATTAATGCGCCGGTTTTGCAGCGATGCAACTGCTCCAATTCTTCAAGGCTTAACAGCTTGCCTTCAGCCTCAATATCGCGCATCTGTCCTTCGATCATGCCTTTGTATCCGGCAGCAGCGGCAATAATGGCGATAATCTGTCCGCTGTGATGCTTCGCCAAAATTTCAAATGCCAATGTCAGCAGCGCGTCTCCGGCTAAAATTGCAGCGGCTTCGTTGAATGCAACATGGCAGGTGGGCTTTCCCCGGCGCAGATCATCGTTGTCCATTGCCGGAAGATCGTCGTGAATCAGGGAATAGGTATGAATCATCTCAATCGCGCAGGCAATGGGCATGACGTCTGCTTCGCTGCCCCCGACGGTTTCGGCAGCCGCAATGCACAACACCGGACGAATCCGTTTTCCGCCCGCCATCAGCGAATAGCGCATAGCCTCTGCAATGCGGGTGTTTTCTTTGATAAAATTCTGCAAGCCCGCATTGATTCGGCTGTTTTTGTCGTTAAGATAGGCTTTCAAATCCGGCATCTCTTCCTTTCCTTTACAATTTTACTCGACAAAATCGGTAAATCAATATAAAAACAATTCTACGATAAATCAATCCCTGATAACAGGAAAGAACAAAAAATCAGATAGGACGAAAAGACGATGGAGGATATTGATCTATATTCCAAAGCGCAGTTGGTGGTGGCTGCTATACGGATTCTTGAATATCGGAAGAATGACGCGCCTTCTGTTGAGGCGTTATGTGAAATGCTTAATCTTTCTTCAGAGCAGGGGCATCTCCTGTGCAAAAAGTTCCATGACATGGAGATTATTGAGGTGGTCAAATGTCCTTTCGGTGCAAGGCTGTTTATCCGCAATTATCTGAAGATAGAAGAAATTTCAAGAGATAAAGACACCAGCATCCAGGAGGAAATTGAAAAATTTCAAAACTCCCGGAAAGATTTCAAGCAGAAAATCGAATCGTTTCAGGCTGAAAAAGCAGAGCGACAGAAGACGATGTTTGCTGAAATCGAAAAAAAGCTCAAAAGAAATGTTGAGCCGGTATAAGTATTCGGCATTATCCGAATTTTTCAAAAAATATCCGATTGGCTGTGTGTTCGGCTGATCGGATATTCTCATTT
>Ga0316608_1001189_pt1 | contig 10713 bp, 6 predicted proteins | sample MIS2016152B_MG_FD_207673 | JGI IMG/M metagenome (GOLD analysis project Ga0316608, IMG submission 207673) | Microbial mat bacterial communities from Middle Island sinkhole, Lake Huron, Michigan, United States - MIS.2016.152B | ecosystem: Environmental > Aquatic > Freshwater > Lake > Sediment... | reverse complement strand
TTCAATCTTACCCTAGCTTCTGTTGATCACTTGCGTAACTTATTGGATGATGAAACTCTTTCGACTCCACAAAATATAAGTTTACATCAAAAAATAAAAGAACAAATTTCTAAAACACTTGTGGTTTCAGGCCAGATTAGTACAAACCCAAAAACGGAAAAAAAACAATCGCAAAACGAAATTAAAACCAGGACCTGGCAAATTTTATTTACCCCAAATGAAGAAATTATTAAGCGTGCAATTAACATCTTATATACTCTATCCGATTTATTGAATCTAGGATATTATAGGATTCAGGAACCAGATATATCAATGGATATTGCTTTCTGGTCAATATTTTTAGTTACAGAGAAACCATTAAAAGATATCGAAGATGAGTTAATTTTTGTAATGGATTATTGCAAAATTCTTCTGGTTGCCGATTTCGACATTTTTAAAGAAGATGAACTAAATAAACGGAAATTTGGAATTGAGGAATTTCCAGAATACAGCAATGATGATCAAAATGAACAATCTGAAAATGTTGGCATCACCATTTCTGATGTTGAGCTAAAACAGGCAAAGACTGAAAAACACACTTCTAACCGGATTAATGTTGATTCTGCAAAACTTGATCATTTAATGTTTTTGGTCAGTGAATTGGTCACTACAAAATCCGAATTAATGCTTTCGATTGAACTTAAAAACGAAGAAAGAATTATAGAAAGCGCACAAAAAGTCGACAAGCTTTCCAAATTATTGAGAGACAATGCTTTAAGCATTAGACTTATTTCGTTGCACGAATTGACCATGCGCTTTAACCGCCTTGTGCGCGACTTATCCAATGCTTTGGGCAAAAAAGTTGATTTTGTAACTCACGGTGAAGATATTGAACTGGACAAAAACATAATAGATAATATTAGCGAGCCTATAATGCACCTAATCAGAAATTGCATTGATCATGGAATTGAAACTCCTGAAGAGCGCATAATGGCAAACAAATCAGAAATTGGTATTATTAAATTATTCGCATTCAAAGCTGGGAATTTTGTTTTTATCCAAATAAGTGACGACGGAAAAGGAATTGATAAACAAAAAATTCTTGCAAAGGCAATATCGATGGGCATAATAAATGGAAATACCCAATTAAGTGATAAACAAATTTACGATTTAATCTTTTTACCAGGATTTTCAACTGCTGAAAGTTTAACTCATGTTTCGGGCAGGGGCGTGGGAATGGATATTGTGAGTAAAAAAATTCAGGATGTGAGGGGCGAGATACAAATCGATTCAGAAATTGGACTGGGAACCTCTTTTACGCTTAAATTACAGCAAACAATTTCAATTATTGACACATTGTTGGTCCGCTCCGACAACTCAAAATTCGCAATCCCACTCGAAGAAGTTGAAAACTGTCAACTGATAGATACAGATATCATACAAAATAAACAGAACAAACAAATAGCTTATATTGAACAGTTAATACCGTACATCTCCTTGCGCGAAGAATTTAAATATGAATCACAAACTCCAGATAAACAAAAGCTTATAGTAATAAACAAACAAGAAAAAAGATTTGCTGTAATTGTTGATGAAATTATTGGCGAATATCAAGCAGTGGTAAAATCAATAGGAACCACTTTTGCAAATATTGAATTCATTTCGGGAGCTAGTCTCTTAGGTGATGGCGGCATTGCCTTACTTTTAGATACTGAAAAGCTTAAAAAACATATTTCAAAAATTATTTAAACAACATTAAAAATATAAGTATGAAAGAATTTGTAATTTTCTCAGCATTGGTATTAATACTACTTTTTCCTTTATTTATAATCACATTCCTGATTATTTTCAAAAAGACAATTAATTTTCCAATCAGTGTAATTATGACCATAAACGCAGCAACAACAGCGATATTGGCATTTTTAACTGCTAAAATTGGACTTCTCCATTTATTTTGGACAGCACCTCTTGTTATGTCAATTGTAATTCTTTGTATAATATATTTCAGAAAAATAGTTAGCATTCCAATAAAAAAACTCACCAAAGACATTAATCAAATTGCAATTGGAAACATTAAAATAAGCATCGATGATAAGCTATTAATACAAGAAAATGAAATTGGCGAAATTTCAAGGATGCTCAATACCATGATTCACAATTTACGGGAAAGTGTAAAAATTGCCGAATTGGTTTCACAAGGACGCTTGTACAGCGCTTCCAACGCATCAAAACAAATAACAGACAAGGGCGATTTAGACAAAGCTGTAGAAAATATGATTCAGAGGCTTAATACTATTATCACCGAAATAATATTAAGCTCAGATACCATCTCGAATGGTGCCAGCGAAATTAATGCCAGTTCACAAAGTGTATCGCAGGGAGCAAGTGAACAAGCATCATCAATTGAGGAAATTTCAACATCAATGGATCAAATGGTTGGAGTTATTAATCAAAATGCTGAAAATGCCGATCTGACCAAGAAAATTGCACAAAAAAGTGCTGATAATATGAGCTTGGTAAAGAATTCAGTTGAAAACTCAATCACATCAATAAAGTTGATTGCCGAAAAAATAAGTATCATCAACGAAATAGCTGAAAAGACTGATATACTTGCTATTAATGCAGCAATTGAAGCTGCCAGGGCAGGCGAAAATGGAAGAGGTTTTTCAGTAGTAGCCAGCGAAATACGGAAACTTGCCGAAAAAACGCAAAAAGCTGCCGCTGTTATTACTGATTTATCAGCTACTACTGTAAAAGAATCAAGTATGTCGGGCGAATTATTATCAGATGTAATTCCCGATATACTAAAAACAACACAGTTAGTCCAGGAAATTGCATTTTCAAGTGCCGAACAGCGCACAGGTTCTAACCAAATAAATTCGGCAATAGCACAATTAAACCAAGTTACACAAAGCAATGCATCATCAGCCGAAGAATTGGCAAGTAGTTCTGAATTATTTTCCAAACAAGCTGAGAGATTGAAAAATAGTGTTTCATTTTTCAAATTGAATAAAAGTCACGAGGGATTGTTAAAGGATGACATTCTATCGAAAATAGAAGAAATGAACCAATTTATTAAAGACAATTTTAATGATGAAAACAATGTTAATCAGACAAATATAAAAGAAAAAGAATTAGATGCAAATCCTAAAACACCTGAAAAACAAAAAGGATTAACTATTAAACTTGATAAAGAAATTGAAAATGAATTTGAAACATTTTAAAAAACAGATACATCTGCAATTTGTTGAAATAAATAGGCTATTTGTCTGATTCGAATAATATAAATATCAATTGACATGAACACTTATTTAATTTTAAAATTAGGCAGCGAATTTTTTGCAGTTCCTGTTAAGCAGGTGCTTGAAGTATTGCAAAAACAGCAAATTACGCCGGTTCCAAAAACACCTGAACATATACTTGGCATCATTAATTTTAGGGGCGATATATTACCTGTTATCGATACAAGGTTGAAGTTTAATATACAAATGGATGCTGGAATTGAAAAACAAGTTGTTATAGTATACGAAATTCAAAATATTGATGATAAAGTAACATTAATTGCTGCTACAGCTGATGCGGTTAAAGATGTGATTGAAATAAATGAGCAGGAAATAAAGCCTGTCCCAGCCTTGGGATTAAGTTTCGACAACCGTTTTATAAATGGTGCAATATACCGAAACAATGCCTTTATCATTCTGCTGGATATCGTAAAAGTATTCTCTGCTGCTGATTTGGAAAGTGTTCAACAGCTCCAGTCAAATATTACCGAATCAATTTAAACATTTAAATAAATGCATATGAAAACCAATTCATTTAAAACCCGGATAATTTTTTCGACAACAATTGTGTTTCTATTGAGTTTAGCAATAATTGTTGGGTACAATGCCAAATCCCGATTGGACGAGGTAACTGAAATTGCCGTTAAAAATTCGGCTTTAATTGCTCAAAATTTAAATAACGATGTTAAAGTTAAAATTGATTATACATTTGACGTATTAAGGGTTTTAAGCGACAATTTAAGCATTTCTAAAAACAAACTCGACAGAAGTACAGTAAATGAGATGCTTACATCCTTGCTTGTTAAAAATCCTAATTTCTTTGGAATTTGCACTCTGTGGGAACCAAATGCATTTGATGGAAATGACAAAGAGTTTGTAAAAGCCACAGGACACGACATAACCGGACGCTTTATTCCATACTGGACAAGAAAAAACGAGGAAGAATTACGTTTGGACGCATTAACCAGCTATGAAATTGAAGGCGATGGTGATTATTATCAAAAACCAAAAAAAACCAAAAAGGAATGTATTATTGATCCATTTTATTATAAAGTCGGTGAAAAAAATGTATTGATGATATCATTAGTTTCACCAATTATAATAGATTCAGAGTTTAAAGGTATTTGTGGAATTGACTATGAATTAAGTTTTATGCAAAAAGAGACCGCTCTTCTTCAATCTAAAATTTATAATAGTAAATCACAGATTGAAATCTTTTCGAATAAAGGAATGATAGTGGCTAGTACTATATCTCCTGATTCGATAGGTAAAAGCATATTTGATTTGGAGTTTGACAATGCCGACGAAATGCTTAAAAAAATTCAAAGAGGAAAATCCGAAACGAAAATAATCGGTGACAATTTAGTAATTACCAAATCATTTTCGTTTGGAAAAACTGACACTCCTTGGCAAGTGCGTATTACCGTGCCCTATTCCGAAATTGTTAAAGAAGGCAAAAAAGCAATATGGAATTCAATAATTGCAGGAACGCTACTTCTAATCGTTGGATTAATTATTATCTATATAATGGTCAGCCGTTTAACTAAACCGCTTAATATGCTTGTTGATCAAACAAATAAAATTGCTCAAGGCGATTTATCCGGTACAATTAAAATAGTGAGAAAAGACGAAATAGGTGTACTTGCAACTTCTTTCAATACAATGGTTGAGAAATTGACTGAAATTATTGGTGTTATTATCGAAAGTACAAACAATCTTACTGCTGGAACCAACCAAATTGCAATGAGCTCGCAACAAATAGCCCAGGGAGCAAATGAGCAGGCAGCTTCAGCCGAAGAAGTTTCTGCTTCGATTGAAGAAATGTCTGCAACCATTCAGCAAAATTCTGAAAATGCAAATGAAACTGAGCGCATCTCACAGGAAGGTGCCAAAGGAATTCTAGAAATTGCTGAAGCATCAAAAAACAGTGTTGAAGCAATTAGAAAAATAGCTGAAAAAATTACTATAGTTAACGAAATAGCAGAAAAAACAGATATTCTAGCCATCAATGCAGCAATTGAGGCAGCACGTGCAGGCGAACACGGTAAAGGTTTTGCAGTTGTTGCTGCCGAAGTGCGTAAACTGGCAGAAATAAGTCAAAATGCGGCCAAGGAAATCAACAATCTTTCAAAATTGAATTTAAAACTTACCGAAGATGCAGGTGTGTTAATGGGCAGAATAATTCCAAATATTCAAAAAACCGCACAACTGGTAAAAGAAATTGCAGCTGCCAGTGCAGAACAGAGCTCTGGATCTGAACAAATATCAAAAGCTATCGATCAACTTTCAACGGTGACTCAGCAAAACTCTTCAGCTTCAGAAGAAATGAGCAGCAGCAGCGAAGAACTTGCAAGCCAGGCAAGTGTACTCAAGGATGCAATCATGTTTTTCAAAATTGAAAAAAGCAGTTTTGTTGAAGCTAAACAAACAATTGATGTTCCAATATCAAATAACCAGAATTATAAAACCAAAAAATCGAGTATAACCCTTGATTTATCTGAAAAAGATGAAAAAGATTCGGAATTTGAAAGTTTTTAATTGTCAAAACCGACGCTATTCTTTTTAAGTTTTTAACCAATAGTAAGCAGATCAAAAATTGACAATTAACAATTAAGATATGGAAACTTATTTAACATTTTTGCTTGGACAAGAATATTTTGCTGTACCTGTTACACATGTACTAGAAGTTTTGCTTAAACAACAAATAACTCCTGTTCCAAAAGCCCCCAGGCATATTCTTGGCATAATTAATTTCCGTGGCGATATTCTTCCAGTTATTGATACCAGGCAAAAATTTAATCTATCAATGAACGACAGAAATGAAAAAGAGGTGGTTATAGTATTTGAAATCAATAACAAAGATGATATAAAAATAATGATATCAGCCACAGCCGATAAAGTGAAGGATGTTATAGAAATTAAAGAGCAGGAAATTAAACCAGTACCAGAACTGGGATTAAGTTTCGATAGTCGTTTTATATGCGGAGCAATTTATAGGAATGACCATTTTATCCTTTTATTAGATATTGAAAAAGTATTTTCTTCGGCAGATTTGACAAGTTTACCACAAATCATATAAAAACTGTTCATAACAATTAATGTACTCAAAATGAAAATAAACTCATTTAAAATAAGGCTTATCTTTTTAACTGCGATTGTATTTCTTATAAGTTTAACAGTTATTGTTGCTTATAACGCCAAGTCGCGCTTGGATGAAGAAACCAAAATTGCTGTTGAAAATTCATCCCTGATAGCTGAAAATTTAACCCGAGATATAAAATTTAAAGTTGATTATGCCTTTGATGTTTTAAGGGTTTTAAACGATAACTTATTAGTTTCAAAGGACAAACTGGACAGGCACACAGTAAATGAAATGCTAAAAAAAATAGTAAATAATAATTCAGATTTTTTTGGCGCTGCAACACTTTGGGAACCAAATGCTTTGGATGGTAAAGATAGCGAATATGCAAACACTATTGGACACGATAAAACAGGCCGTTTTATACCCTACTGGACCAGAAAAAGTGCCAATGAACTGCGCATAGAAGCACAAGTTGGATATGAAGAAGAAGGGGTTGGCGATTATTATCAAATTCCTAAAAAAGCAAAAATAGAATGCATTATGGACCCTTATTATTACAAGGTTGCTGGCAATGATGTATTGATGATTTCTCTTGTTTCACCACTTATGTTAAATTCTGAATTTCAAGGAATTACAGGAATTGATTTTGAAGTTACATTTATGCAGCAACAGGTTATGGCTCTGAAACCGAAAATTTTTAATGGATCCTCTCAAATTGAGATTTTTTCTAATCTTGGCAAAATTGTAGCATCCACTGTTTCGCCTGATTCCATTGGCCAGAGTATTTTGGATTTAGAATTTGACTATGCAGATGAAATGCTCAGAAAAATACAGCGAGGAAAATCTGAAACGAAAATAATTGGTGATAATCTGGTAATTCTCAAATCATTCGTATTTGGCAGAACAAACACTCCATGGCAAGTTCGGGTAAGTGTTCCATATGCCGAGATTACAAAAGCGGCAAGAATTGCAGTAAGAAATTCAATCATTGCTGGTATTTTTCTATTATTGACAGGATTGTTGATTATGTATTTTCTAATGAACCGTTTAACAAAGCCGCTGAATCTTTTGGTTGAACAAGCCATTAAAATTTCTGAAGGCGATTTATCCGGATCAATAGAAATTAAGCGCAATGATGAAATAGGTTTACTCGCTCATTCTTTTAATACTATGATTGAGAAATTGAAAGAAATTATCACGGTTGTTATTGAAAGTACTAATAATCTTACAAATGGAACGAACCAAATTGCTATGAGTTCACAGCAAATTGCACAAGGGGCAAATGAACAAGCAGCTTCAGCCGAAGAAGTTTCCGCTTCGATTGAAGAAATGGCTGCCACCATTCAACAAAATTCCGAAAATGCCATTGAAACTGAGAGAATTTCGCAAGAAGGGGCTATAGGAATAATGGCGGTTGCAGAAGCTTCAAAAAAAAGTGTGGACGCAATAAGGCAAATTGCAGAAAAAATCACTATAGTAAATGATATTGCAGAAAAAACAGACATTCTGGCCATCAACGCAGCAATTGAAGCCGCACGAGCAGGTGAACACGGAAAAGGCTTTGCTGTTGTTGCTGCCGAAGTACGAAAATTGGCCGAAGTGAGCCAAAATGCTGCCAAAGAAATCAACGAACTTTCAAAATTAAATTTAAAACTTACCGAAGATGCAGGTTCATTAATGGGCGAAATAATTCCAAACATACAAAAAACTGCACAACTAGTAAAAGAAATTGCTGCTGCAAGTGCAGAACAAAGTTCGGGTTCAGAGCAAATTTCAAAAGCTATTGAGCAATTATCAACCGTTACGCAACAAAATTCAGCAGCATCAGAAGAGATGAGCAGTAGCAGCGAAGAGCTTGCAAGCCAAGCCGAAATGCTTAAGGAAGCAATTATGTTTTTTAAAATTGAACAATCCTACACTGTTCCATCCACAAAGGTGAATCAAATTGATATGGTTATTAACCAAAAAGGGAAATCAAAAAAATCGAATGTAACAATTAATCTGGATTCAAAAGACAATAAAAATGATGAGTTTGAAAACTTTTAATATTCTGACAATCTGGTAAATTCAGATGCAGCAAATAGTTGTAATAATTATACCCTTTTAAAATTACCATCTCAGGCAAAGTTCTAAAATAAACCGCAAAATTTGATATTAATTCTGTATTAAAGCTCTGAAAGAGCATAATTTGAATAACCGTGGGTGAACTTTTCTTATGAGCGATAACGAATAACCCCTCGGATTCAATGAAAATATGGTTGGCAGCCCTGAAGGGGCTGAATCTGCAAGTAATATAAATGCAGTAATAATTAGAACTATGCTTTTAGCTTTTATTATAGTCCACAAAAGCAAAACCGGTTTCTTTTCTTATCAAATCCGCTATATGATTCTTAAGCTCGAATAACAGAAACCTTACAAAGATTAATCTAAACAGATCCAGAATCTACATGTTTTGAATCATCAATTAAATGAAATTCCAAGCCTGAATAATTCGAAACTTGCTCACACATATCAATGCTGTCTTCATCCAAGGGATCATCATAGTGCCAAAGACATACAAGTTTGCTGCCTGTTTGTTCTATTTTTTTTATCAGTTTAAAAAAATCAAGTAAAGTATATAGGTTTCCGGTATTAACATATTCGTAGTAAACTTCAATTATGGTTTCGCTCATTGGGCTATTAGCATATTCAATAATGGCATAACGCAAAGGCTTAATAAATTCAGAAGGTTCAATATCAGGGATAAACCGACCTTTGTATAGAATATATCCATTGTTGAAATCCAACAAAAAATAGGGTGTAGACGAAGTTTGTGCTAATTCAAATATCTTCATGGCTCACAAAAAGTGACTTCAAATAAAAACAACTCAAAATTTCTGCTTTGATCATAAAACTAAAAATTTAGCTTATCATTAGAAATCCACACTTCTCTATAAAAAACTACTTCTAATTATTAATAAGACACTTACTAAAGTACTAATAAAATCATTATCAACAAATTTACATAAAATATTTAAATCATCAGATCACTCTACAAATTTGACAATCACTTTAATTCTAAATATATATAAAAAAAGAACGTATAACTTTATTTTTCAAGCCTTTACACATCCATTTATGTGTTATTTATGAATTATTAATTTTATACCTGTTGTTCTAAAATCAAACGATTATATTGATTTTTATACTGACTCAGTATTAAACAAATCCAAAGACAAATCAATCCTAAATTATTATAATTAATACAGTTTGAAGAATTTATATTTTATAGATGAGTGTAATTCAAAAATAAATTGTTACATTCACTTATGATTTACTTTTACCGAAATACTTAATTAAAAGTTAATTACAATGACAAAAAAAGCTACATTTAGTCAGAGGTTCAGATATTTTTTTGACAATACCTTGTCAAGGGGAACTTCATCAATAATTGCATGGTTAGCAATACTATCGGCAATAATGATAGTGCTTTTTGGATTAATATTTACAGTCTCCGGATTGATGGCCGAAGATGGTGAAAATATTGGTTTTTTGGAAGCGGTATGGAAAAGCCTTATTCGTTCGCTCGATCCTGTTGCTATGTCCGAAGATTCCGGTTGGCTTTTCCGCTTTGTTGCTATAATTCTTTCAATTGGAGGAATCTTTATTTTAAGTACATTGATTGGCGTTTTATCATCAGGTATTGAAGCTAAATTGGAGGAGTTGCGAAAAGGAAGATCTTTGGTACTAGAAACCGGCCATACCTTAATCTTGGGGTGGTCGCCAAAGATTTTTCATATTATTGAAGAACTAATCATTGCCAATGAAAGCCAGAAAAAGCACAGAATTGTTATATTGGCCGAAAAGGATAAAGTTAGCATGGAGGATGAATTAAGGGAAAATATCACTGACTGGAAAAACACGAGATTTATTTGCAGAACAGGAAACCCTTTAAATCTGGTTGACCTCCAGATTGTAAGCCCAAATGAAGCCAAGTCAATTATTGTACTTGCTCCATACACCGAAAATCCAGACATCCAGGTAATTAAATCAGTATTGGCAATTACCCATAATCCAAATCGAAAAGCCGGAAAGTATCACATTGTTGCTGAAATACAAGATAAAATTAACCTTGAAGCAGCTGAACTGGTTGGTAATAATGAAGCTATTTTTGTACTAACTCCTGATTTAATATCACGAATTACTGCCCAAACTTCCAGGCAGTCGGGGCTTAGCATTATTTACATGAAACTACTATCCTATGAAGACGATGAAATATACTTTAAACAGGAACCTACTTTGATTGGGAAAACATATAAGGACACCTTGTTCTCGTACAATAAATCAACCGTGATTGGATTGATGAACAAAAATGGAGTTGTAAAAATAAAT
>Ga0316608_1001186_pt1 | contig 10738 bp, 7 predicted proteins | sample MIS2016152B_MG_FD_207673 | JGI IMG/M metagenome (GOLD analysis project Ga0316608, IMG submission 207673) | Microbial mat bacterial communities from Middle Island sinkhole, Lake Huron, Michigan, United States - MIS.2016.152B | ecosystem: Environmental > Aquatic > Freshwater > Lake > Sediment... | reverse complement strand
TTAAATCCTTAAATCATAATAAAAAATGAACCAAGATTATATAAAACCAGACAATTGGTCCATCATAGAAGAAGGATTTGATGCCGAAAGAGTAAAATCGTCCGAAAGTTTATTCAGCATCGGAAACGGTGCTATGGGACAACGGGCCAATTTTGAAGAAACTTATTCTGGAGAAACTTTTCAAGGAAGTTATATAGCAGGAATTTATTATCCTGACAAAACCAAAGTGGGTTGGTGGAAAAACGGCTATCCCGAATATTTTGCTAAAGTGTTAAACGCACCCAATTGGATTGGAATTGATATCGAAATAAATGGCGAAGTTTTAGATTTAGCCAAATGTAAATCGGTTTCCAATTTCCGCAGGGAATTAAACATGAAAGAAGGAATTTACTACCGTTCTTTTGAAGCTACATTGCAAAACGGACTTGAAATTTCAATTACAGTAACTCGTTTTCTGTCATTAGATATTGATGAATTGGGGGCAATTAATTTTGAGATCATTCCATTAAATAGTGATGCGAAAATTATTTACAAACCTTACATTGATGCAGGCGTTCATAACGAAGATGCCAATTGGGAAGAAAAATTTTGGGAACCTTTAGAAATAAAAAATACTAACAATGAAGCTTTTGTAACTGCAAGAACATTCAAAACCCATTTTTTTGCTACTACTTTTATGCAAAATGCAGTTTTATTAAACGGATCAAATTTGAATTTAAATCCGTCAAATGTTGAAAAAATGGCTGATAAAATTCAATTTAGCTATGAAGTCGGTGTTGCAAAAGGACAAACTGTTGCAATCCAAAAATTAGGTGGCTACACAGTTTCATTAAATCACGAAAACACACAAGTTGCTGCTCAAAATGTAATTGCAGAAGGTTTAAAAATTGGTTTTAATCAATTAAAAGAAAATCAAAAAACAGCTTGGGCAAAAATCTGGGAAATGAGCGACATTACTATTGATGGCGATGTAAAAGCACAACAAGGAATTCGTTTCAATATTTTTCAATTAAATCAAACTTATTTAGGAAAAGATTCTCGTTTAAATATTGGCCCAAAAGGTTTTACTGGCGAAAAATACGGCGGTTCCACTTATTGGGATACCGAAGCCTATTGCATTCCTTTTTATATGGCTACGAAAGACCAACAAGTAGCTCGTAATTTATTGACATATCGATACAATCAATTAGACAAAGCCATTGAAAATGCTGGTAAATTAGGTTTCAAAAATGGAGCAGCTTTATATCCAATGGTTACCATGAATGGCGAAGAATGTCATAACGAATGGGAAATTACCTTTGAAGAAATTCATAGAAATGGAGCGATTGCTTTTGCTATTTTCAATTATTACAGATTCACGGGAGATTACTCCTATATTCCTGAAAAAGGCTTGGAAGTTCTAATTGGAATAGCCCGTTTTTGGCACCAAAGAGCAACTTATTCAACCTATAGAAATCAATATGTAATTCTTGGTGTTACTGGTCCAAATGAATATGAAAATAATGTAAATAATAATTTCTATACCAATTATTTAGCCAAATGGTGTATAGATTATGCTATCGAACAAATTAATAAAGTTGAAAGCGAATTCCATTCTGATTATACTCGAATTATGGGTAAAGTGAATTTGGATAATGCCGAAATTGCCCATTGGAAAGCGGTTGCAGACAATATGTATTTTCCATATTCTGAAGAACACGGTGTTTATTTACAACAAGATGGTTTCTTGGATAAAGAATTAATTAAAGTGCACGATTTAGATAAAAGTCAACGTCCAATCAACCAAAAATGGTCTTGGGATAGAATTTTGCGTTCGCCCTATATCAAACAAGCCGATACTTTACAAGGATTTTATTTCTTTGAAGATCATTTTACCAAAGAACAATTAGAAAAACATTTCGATTTTTACGAACCCTTTACCGTTCATGAAAGTTCACTTTCGCCATGTGTACACTCTATTCAAGCAGCAACTCTTGATAGAATGGAACAAGCTTACACATTTTATTTAAGAACATCTCGTTTAGACTTAGACGACTACAACAAAGAAGTGGAGGAAGGTTGTCACATCACATCAATGGCAGGAACTTGGATGAGCATTGTAGAAGGTTTTGGTGGCATGCGAGTTAAAAACGACACTTTACACTTTGAACCAAAAATTCCAAATCAATGGCAAGGTTATTCGTTTAAAATCAATTTTAGAAATCAAATTTTGAAAGTTGAAGTCAATAAAAATCAAACCAAATTTTCATTAGAAGGAAACAAAGATATTACAGTTTTTGTCAATGGAAAAGAAGTTTTGGTAGAACCAAATAGTTTAGTGACTATATAAGACTAAACCATTTATAAATAATTTCAAACCATTAAGGTATTAAGTTTCATTAAGTTTTTCTTAATACCTTAATGGTTTGAAAAATAAAAATAACCCAAATGAAAAAACTATTTTTATTGCTCCTAATTTCTACAACAATGTTTGCACAAATCGAAAGAATAGAACCTCCGTTTTGGTACGCTGGAATGCAAAATCCTGAATTGCAAATTCTATTTTATGGGCAAAACATAGCACAATGTCAAGTATCTGTTTCTAATTCGATTAAAATTACAAACGTAAAAAAAACAGAAAATCCAAACTATCTGTTCGTTACCATAAACACTAAAAATATTCCTGCTTCGGATTGTATTTTTACTTTCAAAAACAATGATAAAACAGTATTTACTCAAAAATATTCTCTAAAAAAACGAAGAGAAAACTCAGCTCAACGAAAAGGTTTTGATGCTTCGGATATGATGTATTTGCTGATGCCCGATCGATTTTCAAACGGAAATTTAAACAATGATAACGATGCAACAACCACCGAAAAATACAATCGAGAATTGCCAGGCGGAAGACACGGAGGCGACATTCAAGGCATCATCAATCATTTAGACTACATCAATGAACTAGGAGCAACAACTATTTGGAGCACTCCACTTTGTGAAGACAATGACGCCCAATTTTCCTATCATACTTATGGACAATCCAATATTTATAAAATAGATCCTCGTTATGGAACCAATGAGGATTATATCAAGTTATCAAAAGAAATTCATCAACGAAAAATGAAATTGGTCATGGATTATGTAACCAACCATTGGGGTATTGAACATTGGATGATGAAAGATTTGCCTACTCACGATTGGTTTAATTATATTGGGAATTATACCGAAACCAATCACAAACGCACAGTAATTCACGACATTCACGCCTCTAAATTAGACAAAGAAAAATGTATTGACGGCTGGTTTGTTCGCTCGATGCCTGATTTGAATATGAAAAATTCATTGGTTCTAAAATACCTCACCCAAAACGCAATTTGGTGGATAGAATATGCCAATTTAGATGGTTTTAGAGTCGACACTTATAACTATTCCGACCCCAAAGGCATTGCTATTTGGACAAAATCCATCACCAATGAATATCCAAATTTTAATATTGTAGGAGAAGTTTGGATGTTCAATCAATCTCATTCTGCCTATTGGCAAAAAGATAGTAAAGTTGCGGCAATTCAAAATTATAATTCAAATTTACCTTCAGTAATGGACTTTACTTTACTTGGGGCTATTAATTCTGCGTTCAATGAAGATGAAGCCAGTTGGGATAAAGGAATGATTAAAATGTATGACAATTTTACCAATGATTTTTTATTTCCAAATCCAAATAATATTTTGATTTTTGCAGAAAATCATGATACACATCGATTAAATCACCTTTACAACAATGACATTCGAAAATACAAAATGGCGATGGGATTGTTAGCAACAACTCGAGGAATTCCTCAATTGTATTATGGTTCCGAAATAGGAATGGCTGGAAATAAGGATCATGGCGATGCCGATATTCGTCAAGATTTTCCTGGCGGTTGGGAAGGCGACACCAACAATGCCTTTACCAAAGAAGGCAGAACACAAGGGCAAAAAGACTATTTCGATTTCACTTCCAAGTTATTCAGTTGGAGAAAAACAAATTCGGCTGTTCATTTCGGAAAAATGACGCATTACATTCCAGAAAACAATGTTTATGTCTATTTTCGCTATGATGCTTCGAAAAGCGTGATGGTTTTAATTAATAACAGCAATGAATCTAGAGCTGTAAAAACACACCGTTTTCAAGAAAACATTGGAAACTATACCACTGGAAAAGACGTTATTTCGGAACAAAAAATCGATGTAACCAATGATATTAGTTTAGAACCAAAATCAGTTTTAATTTTAGAATTGAATTGAAAAGGTGTATTATAGGCTTTTCATTTTTTGAAACAAATCCCAAACTACAATTCCAGCACTTACAGAAATGTTTAAGGAATGTTTCGTTCCAAGTTGTGGAATTTCAATGGTTCCGTCACAAATTTTAATAGCTTCTTGTGAAACTCCAAACACTTCATTGCCAAAGACTAATGCGTATTTATTATTTTTTTCGGTTTGAAATTTATCTAAAAAAATGGCATTTTCTACTTGCTCTATTGCAAAAACTGAAATGTTGTCTTTTTTCAAGTTTTCTATTACTTCTAACACATTTTTATGATGTTCCCAAGCTACAGTTTCTGTGGCACCAAGAGCAGTTTTATGAATTTCTTTGTTTGGGGGTGAGGCAGTTATTCCACAAAGATATATTTTCTCAACTAAAAAAGCGTCTGATGTTCTAAAAACAGAGCCAATATTATGCAAACTTCTAATGTCGTCAAGAACAATAATGATAGGAGTTTTTTGGGCCTGTTTAAAATCGTTAATAGTTTTTCTATTGAGTTCGCTGTTTTCTAATTTTCGCATTTATTTTTTTACAAAGATATCCAAAAAAAAAGCTTCCAAAAAAATGGAAGCTTTTAAAATAGTAAATTTTAAATTTAGCTTTTAACGGGTTCAGCAGCTGGAGTTTCAGCCGGTAAAACAGTACCTTTTATGGTTAAAACTTTTGTGTCTCCTTGAACAGCATTAGACTTTATAGTAACCGTTTTGTTAAAGGGTTGTCCCCCTCTGTTGGTGTCGTATTTTACACCAATAACTGCTTTAGCACCAGGAGCAATTGGTTCTTTTGGAAAAGTAGGAACGGTACATCCGCAAGATCCTGATGCACTGGTAATAATCAATGGTTTGTTTCCGTTGTTTACAAAAACAAATTCTCTTTCACCGTTAGATTTGTGAGCAATTGTTCCATAATCAATAGTTTCACTTTCAAAAACCATTCCTGCACCATCTACTTTAGGTGTTTCCACTTTAGGAGTAACCACTTTTGTAGCCACTGCTTTTTTAGCTTTTCTAATTTTAGCTTTTGTTTGTGCATTTGAAGCACTAATTCCAAAAACTACTAACATTGCAACTAATAATATTTTTTTCATTTTTATAAAAAATTTAATGTTTAACAAGACAAATTTATATAAAAAAATGTGCCACAATGATAATAAAAATTAAATTTTTATTAAATGAAATGTTAATGATATATTTTAAGATTAAATAATTAAATTCGTAAGCTCAATTTCAAATAAAAAAGCCTTGTCATCTAAAGATAAAAATCCAAAAGAAACTCCGTTAATGAAGCAATATAACGAGATAAAAAGGAAGTATCCTGATGCTTGTTTGTTGTTTAGAGTGGGCGATTTTTATGAAACTTTCGGAGAAGATGCCGTTCGAGCATCGAAAATTCTTGGAATAACTTTGACAAAACGTGGTGCTGGTTCTGAAACTGAAACCGCTTTGGCTGGATTTCCGCATCATTCTATTAATACGTATTTACCTAAATTAGTAAAAGCCGGACTTCGAGTGGCCATATGCGACCAACTTGAAGATCCAAAAATGACCAAAACTATTGTAAAACGTGGTGTAACCGAGTTGGTTACGCCTGGAGTTTCCATGAATGATGAGGTTTTGCAGTCGAAATCGAATAATTTTTTGGCTTCTATTTATTTTGGAAAAAAGCAATTGGGAGTTTCTTTTCTTGACGTTTCAACAGGCGAATTCCTTACTTCTCAAGGCAATGAGGAATATATCGATAAATTATTGCAAAATTTTAGTCCGAGTGAAATTCTAATTCAAAAGAACAATAAGAATCAGTTTAAAGAAAGTTTCGGAGAAGATTTTAATACTTTTTATCTTGAAGATTGGGTATATCAGCATGATTATGCTTTTGAAACATTAACCAATCATTTTCAAACCAACTCACTAAAAGGATTCGGAATAGAAGAATTGCAGGAAGGAATTATTTCATCGGGGGCCATTTTATATTATTTATCAGAAACGCAACATAATAAAGTTCAACATATTACAAATATTCAAAGAATTGCAGAAGATGCTTACGTTTGGATGGATCGATTTACCATTAGAAATTTGGAATTATATCACAGTTACAATCCGAATGCGGTTACTTTATTGGATGTAATCGACAAAACACTTTCGCCAATGGGTGGACGATTGTTAAAACGTTGGTTAGCTTTGCCTTTAAAAGAATCTATAAAAATTAAAAGTCGTCATGAAGTAGTTTCTTATTTGAAAGAAAATCAGGAAATCCTTCATAAAATTCAATATCAAATAAAGCAAATTTCCGATTTGGAGCGTTTGATTTCTAAAATTGCTGCAGGAAAAGTTTCTCCTAGAGAAGTTATTTATTTGAAAGAATCACTAGATGCAATCATTCCTATAAAAACATTGGCTCTAGATAGTAAACAAGAAGCGGTTCGAGTGATTGGTGATAGTTTGCACGCTTGCGATTTATTGCGCGAGAAAATTAAAACTACTTTAAATCAAGACGCACCAGTTGCAATAGCTAAAGGAAATGCTATAGCAAAAGGAGTTCATGAAGAACTTGATGAATTGCGAAGCATCGCTTTTTCTGGAAAAGAATTTTTGGAAGGAATTGAAAAAAGAGAATCAGAAATAACCGGAATTTCGTCTTTGAAAATTTCGTTTAATAATGTTTTTGGATATTATATAGAGGTCAGAAATACACACAAAGATAAAGTTCCAGCCGAATGGATTAGAAAGCAGACTTTGGTAAGTGCCGAACGCTACATAACAGAAGAATTAAAAGAATATGAAACTAAAATTCTGGGAGCCGAAGAAAAAATTCATCAAATAGAAGGCCAATTATTTGAACAATTAATAAATTGGATTGCTACATATATTAAGCCTGTTCAGTTGAATGCCAATTTGATAGCGCAATTAGATTGTTTAACTTCTTTTGCGCAATTGGCCATAGAAAATAATTACGTATGTCCGATAATTGATGATACTTTCGAGCTTGAAATTACCAATGGTCGTCATCCTGTTATTGAAAAACAATTGCCAGTTGGTGTTCCATATATTGCCAATGATGTATTTTTAGATAGAGAAACGCAGCAATTGATTATGATTACAGGGCCTAATATGTCGGGTAAATCGGCTATTTTGCGACAAACGGCTTTGATAGTGCTCTTGGCTCAAATGGGAAGTTTTGTTCCAGCCGAAGCGGTACGAATGGGTGTGATTGATAAAATTTTTACTAGAGTAGGAGCAAGTGATAATATTTCGATGGGCGAATCTACTTTTATGGTTGAAATGAATGAAACAGCTTCGATCTTAAATAATATTTCCGATAGAAGTTTGGTTTTATTGGATGAAATAGGACGCGGTACAAGTACTTATGACGGAATTTCGATAGCGTGGGCAATTGCCGATTTCCTGCATGAAAATCCAACCCGACCAAAAACGCTTTTCGCAACACATTATCATGAATTGAATGAAATGAGTGAAATGCTACCAAGAATTCAAAATTATAATGTTTCTGTTAAAGAGCTTAAAGATACGGTACTTTTTATTCGAAAATTAGTAAAAGGAGGAAGCGCACATAGTTTTGGTATTCATGTGGCTAAAATGGCTGGAATGCCGCAAACGGTAATTCAAAAAGCGCAAAAACTATTGAAGAAGTTAGAGAAAGATCATTCAGGTGATGCTTTAAACGGAATAAAATCGGCTAAAGAGGATATGCAGTTGAGTATTTTTAATTTGGATGATCCTATATTAGAAGAAATAAAGGAAGAAATATTGAATCTAGATATAAATACTTTAACACCCGTAGAAGCATTGATGAAGTTAAATGAAATAAAAAGGATGTTGTTAAAAAGTAAAAAGTAAAAAAAATGCTCCTAAAATAATTTTTAGAAGCATTTCAATAATTAACCAAGTTATATTAATTTTTTAGAAGATGGAATTTTGATTAATATCCAAGTGTTATGGTTGTAGTTATTCCATTGATAGTCAAAAGAGCTTGATTGTCGCAGGTACCTTCGCCATAGTTGATGCTTGCTGTTCCATAATTTCCAACCACATTTATGATGCCGCTTACAACGTTACTACAAGTCATTTTTACAATTAATGGTGAAGAAATAGTTGATGTTCTTGTACCATTTGGAAAAGTAGTAACCCATGAACCAGTAATTGAATAAACATTGTCAATCCAAATAATCGGGGTTTGATAGCCTTCAATCATTTCTCTAACTCTTGTTCCAACTCTGCTCACTACAAGTCCATCAGGGAAAGTTGCTGTCATATTAATATCCATTGTGGCAACGGGGTGAATAGCAGCAAGAGTTGTTGTGGAAGAATAAGTTCTAGTTACAGTTCTGTTTCCTTCTATCAAAATATCATTGTGATAAAAATTAACAAAACTATAATTGATTACATAAGATGATGTGTTAAAATTGGTGCTACCACTTGCAATAATTTGTCCGTTTAAAACATTTCCATTGGGCAATGTACAGTTATTAAAAGTAACTGTTCTAGTCCAAATAGAGCCACTTACAGAAACAGACACTGTGGCACATGTGGGCAAAAATGGTTCTACGATAGTTGTTTTTCCAGATTCTTCTAATTGAATTTCATATTGATCTTCAACTATTTTTGAAACATCGTCAGAAATAATGTCCATTTGTGCATTTGCTTTTAACTCCTCTGAAGTTGATGTTTTTTCATCTTCTTTATTGCAACTAATTGTCAATGCAATTATTGCAAAAACTAAAATAAATTTTGTGCTTTTCATATTTTTTTAAATTTTTGATTTAGTGTTAAGACTTTCATAAATTAAAAAGGTTTAATTAAAATTATTTTTTTTCAAAATAATCATTATTGTATCTTTGAAACCAATGAATATAACTTCGAAAATAAAGCAACCCATTATTTCTGAAATGGAACTTTTTGAAAAAAAGTTCTATCAATCGATGTCTTCTAAAGTAGCGTTGTTAAACAGAATTACCTATTATATCGTCAATAGAAAAGGAAAACAAATGCGACCCATGTTTGTTTTTTTAACTGCCAAAATGATTTCGGGCGGAACAGTAAACGAACGAACTTATCGTGGGGCTTCTGTAATTGAACTAATTCATACAGCAACTTTAGTTCATGATGATGTTGTTGATGACAGCAACAGAAGAAGAGGTTTCTTTTCAATAAATGCGCTTTGGAAAAATAAAATTGCCGTTCTTGTTGGCGATTATTTATTGTCAAAAGGTTTGTTGCTTTCTATTGATAATGGCGATTTCGATTTGCTAAGAATTATTTCGGTTGCCGTTCGTGAAATGAGTGAAGGCGAATTACTTCAAATTGAAAAAGCCCGACGATTAGATATTACGGAAGAAATTTACTACGAAATTATCCGACAAAAAACCGCCACTCTTATTGCGGCTTGTTGTGCTCTCGGTGCTAAATCGGTTTCTGATGATGAGGTTCAAGTGGAGACAATGCGAAAGTTTGGTGAACTAATCGGAATGGCTTTTCAAATTAAAGACGATTTGTTCGATTATACTGACGAAGCCATTGGAAAACCAACAGGAATTGACATCAAAGAACAAAAAATGACGCTTCCGTTAATTTATGCACTCAATAATTGCACGTCTAAGGAAAAAAGTTGGTGCATCAATTCCATCAAAAACTACAACAAAGACAAAAAACGAGTTAAAGAAGTTATCCAATTTGTAAAAGATAAAAACGGACTCTCTTATGCCGAAAATAAAATGGTTGAATTCCAACAAGAAGCACTTGAACTCATCCAAAAATTTCCATCTTCTATTTATAAAGAAAGCTTGATTTTGATGGTTAATTATGTGATTGAAAGAAAAAAATAGTATTAAGTGTTCAGTTTTTAGTGTTCAGTTCTACACAGTTTAAACACATCTTTTGTCATTCCGTAGGAATCTCATAAAATAAATTTATAAATAATTATGTTTTTAAAGTATTAAAATTCAATTAATTATAAATATTATTAATTATTTTTACTAATTCATGCAACCCTTTTACAACTTCAATCGTCTATGCTAATAGAAGTCTGATTTTAACGTGAATAACCGAATACTGAAAACTGGGACTGAACACTAAAAAATGAAAGTAATCAACCTATATCAACAAGAAAATGAAATAATCGAACAAGCTGTCGAGCACAATCGGCATGCACAACATTTGATTTATTCTAAATTTTCGCCAAAAATGTTGAGTGTTTGTAGACAATATATAAAAGATGTGCATCAAGCAGAAGATGTAATGATTACCGCTTTTATGAAAGTATTTACTAATCTAAAAAATTTTAAACACGAAGGCAGTTTTGAAGGTTGGATTAGACGAATAATGATTAACGAGTGCATTTCTTTTATTCGAGTTCAGAAAAAAGTAAAATTCATTGATGATGAAAACTATTTCGAAGAAAGTTTCAATAACATCGAAAGCCAATTTTCTGTTGAAGATATTC
>Ga0316608_1001184_pt1 | contig 10744 bp, 7 predicted proteins | sample MIS2016152B_MG_FD_207673 | JGI IMG/M metagenome (GOLD analysis project Ga0316608, IMG submission 207673) | Microbial mat bacterial communities from Middle Island sinkhole, Lake Huron, Michigan, United States - MIS.2016.152B | ecosystem: Environmental > Aquatic > Freshwater > Lake > Sediment... | reverse complement strand
AGCTTTTGGGGTTTAATTTTAATTTTTTGGAGAATACAAGTAAAATGTCTAAAATCAATAACTTGCGCGTAGGCGAATCTTTAGTTGGTGAAGGTAACGAGATTGCTCATATCGACTTAATCATCGGTCCACGCGGTTCTGCGGCAGAGTCTGCGTTTGCAAATGCGTTGACCAATAATAAAGATGGTTTTTCTACTTTATTAGCGGTTGTCGCACCTAACTTGATGGTAAAACCTGCGACTATTTTGTTTAACAAAGTCACTATCAAAGGTTCTAAACAAGCAGTACAAATGTTTGGCCCTGCACAACGTGGTGTTGCGATGGCTGTTGCAGATTGTGTAGAAGATGGCACAATTCCAGCCGATGAAGCAGATGATTTGTTTGTTTCTGTGGGTGTATTCATTCACTGGCAAGCAGAAGATGATGCAAAAATTGAATCATTTAACTATGCTGCAACAAAAGAAGCGTTAAAACGCGCTGTTGCAGGTTCACCTACAGCAGCTGAAGTTGTGGCTGCGAAAAAAGATGCAAAACACCCGTTCGCTGTCAACAACGAGTAAGTTTTTGTATTTTAAGATATAATAAAGATACCTCAGCTTGCTGGGGTATTTTTTTGCCTTCTATAATGAGCGCAAATAAGCCAAATGCTGCTTAATCTTTATTTCCAAGCCACGCTCCACAGGATAATAATACTGGGTCTTTTCTAAACCGTGTGGAAAATAGGTTTCCCCTGCCACATAGCCATTGGGTTCATCGTGTGGATACTGATAATTTTTCCCATAGCCCAATTCTTGCATTAACGCCGTCGGCGCATTACGCAAATGCACGGGAACAGGCAACGAACCACTGGTTTTTGCATGATGCAACGCTTGATTATACGCCGTATAGACCGCATTACTTTTTGCCGCAACGGATAAAAACACAATCGCTTGGGCAATTGCCAACTCCCCTTCAGGGCTGCCTAATCGTTCATACACATCACACGCTGCTAAGGTTAAATGCAAGGCGCGTAAATCCGCATTGCCAATATCTTCTGATGCCATCCGCAACACGCGCCGACCGATATAGCGCACATCACAGCCTGCTTCAACCATCCGACAAAACCAATACAATGCCGCATCAGGGTCACTGCCGCGCACTGCTTTATGCAGAGCGGAAATTTGGTTATAAAACTCCTCGCCTTGTTTATCAAAACGGCGCACACTGCCCACTAACACTTCTTTGGCAATCGCTTCATTAATGCAATCGCTGTGTTTAGCGGCGGCTAATTCCACCGCTAATTCTAATAAATTCAATAACCGCCGAGCATCGCCATCAGCGGCATGGGCAAATTGTTGCTTAATGGTTTCCGTGATGCTGATGTTTAAATGTCCCAAACCGCGTTTTTTATCAGTCAAGGCTTGATTTAATACAATCACTAACTCCGCTACTGTTAAAGCATTCAGCACATACACCCGAGCGCGGGATAGCAACGCATTATTTAACGCAAATGAAGGATTTTCAGTGGTTGCACCAATAAAATAAAGCGTGCCATCTTCAAGGTGTGGCAAAAACGCATCTTGCTGGGCTTTATTAAAACGGTGTACTTCGTCAACAAATAACAATGTGCGTTGTCCCTGTTGTTGTAAAAGTTTTGCCTCACTGACAGCGGCGCGGATTTCTTTCACCCCTGCCAGCACCGCCGAAATAGGCATAAATGCAGCGTGTGAATGCTGGGCAATCAAGCGAGCGAGCGTGGTTTTTCCTGTTCCTGGCGGCCCCCAAAAAATCATAGAATGCAGCCGCCCACTTTGAATCGCCTCAAACAGAGGTTTTCCCGCAGTTAAAATATGCGCTTGCCCGTGATAATCACGCAATTGCACAGGACGCATTCGTTCTGCTAACGGTTTATCAGCGTGTTGCAACATTATTTTTTATGCTCTGCTTTGCTGGGTTCTTTGTCCTCCAACACATCTACCCCTTGCGGCACGGTAAAGGTGAATAAATCGTCTTTTAGCGGGGCATTTATTTTTAACTGGGAAAAATAAATTCGGGTCAGTTGCCCAAAATTATCATTTAATTCCATCCCACTTAACATTCCCTTATTTAAACCAATCAACACATATTTAAAGGTGGCTTCTTTGTTTTTAGGAATCAGCTTAATCCATTGAACGCCGTCCTCATCGCCTTGATTTTCAATGGTAAATTCTTTCTCAATTGCAACATCGCCTGTGAGCAATAACGCAGGGGTTGAACCCACCGATTTGTCCAGTTTTTTAATCGTCACTTGCTCAAGGTCAACATCATAAAACCATATTTTTCCCGCATTAGAAATAATTTCTTGCAAGAAAGGTTTTTGATAATTCCAACGAAATTTACCCGGGCGACTTAAATAAAACACCCCGTGGCTGGTTTGTTTGGCTTTTCCCTGTTCATCCAAAACCACTTGCTTAAAATCAGCACTGAGGGTTTTGGTGCTGCTCAAAAAGCTTTTTAATTGCGCAACAGGACTTTCAGCGGCAAAGACGCTGTTGGTCAACAATAAAATCAAGGTAAAGGTTTTTAAAAGAGTAATCATCATAGCCTTTGTTTAAAAAAAAGAGTCTAACCACGATTTTGCAGGAGCTGGCGTGGGGGGCGGATTTTGTTGTTCTGGTTCTAAAACAGGCGGTGCAGGCAAGGGATTGTTATCATCATCGACTCCAACAGCCGCATCATTAGCAGGTAAGGAATTAACGGTCTCATAGCCAATGCTTGTACAATCAGAGGCTTGCGTAGGTGCAGAGCCATTGACAAACGGATAGGCTCGCGCATTGGCACAATCGGTATTGGCTAATAAACCATTGCGTGGGTCAATTAAAATTTGCTGCACATTATCAGGGGCAATTAAATTCACCGCTTGTTTGCTGATTTGTTTCATTACGCCAATCCAAACTTGCAACGCGCCTGATGCTCCCGATAAGCCCATCGGTTTATTATCATCGCGCCCTATCCAAACCACCGATAAATAATCGCCACTAAAGCCTGCGAACCAACTGTCTTTTAAATCGTTGCTCGTGCCTGTTTTACCCGCCAACCCAAAGTTTTTCGGTAGCGCATTATAAGCCGCTTTTGCTGTTCCATCGCGCACCACTTCCTGCATCAAGGTATTGGTTAAATAGGTTGCGGCTTTATCAACGGTTTGCTGTGGTTGTGCGACATAGCGTTGTAAACGTTTGCCATCCCCCGCACTGACTTCTCGAATGGCGCGTAACGGCGTGACAAAACCATCATCGGCAAAAGTTTGATACATTTGGGTCACTTCCATTGGCGTGAGTGCAACTGAACCTAATAACAAAGAAGGTAATAACTCAACATCGCGGGTTACACCTAAATTTTGCAGCGTATTAACCACTTGTTTTAACCCAACATCCATCCCAATACGCACCGTAGATAAATTGTACGAATGGGCTAACGCGGTATGCAGCGGCACACGTCCATGTTCGCGGTGGTCATAATTTTGTGGAATCCATTTAGACCCCTCATTGACAATCACTTGCCGGCTATCATCAATCAAGGTGGTCACGGTATATTTACTCGGGTCACTCAAGGCAGTTAAATAAATCGCAGGTTTAATTAAAGAGCCAATCGGACGCACCGCTTCTAAAGCGCGATTAAAGCCTGCTTCGGAGGCTTTTCTACCGCCGACTAATGCAACAATTTCGCCCCCTTCACGGCGGGTAATTAGCGCGGCGGCTTCCAAATTTTGACTATTCCGGCGTTTTTCCAGACCTGCCAATTTTTTTGCCACATTTTTTTCTAAAACCGCCTGCACTTGCGTGTCTAATGTCGTAAACACGCGCAAGCCTTCGGTGGTTAAATCAGCTTCCTGATAATCGCTGCTCAGTTGTTGTTTAACCAAGTCTAAAAAAGCAGGATAGCGATTCACCGAACGATGCGTATTGGCAATGACTTGTAAAGCGTGTCCTTTTGCAGTGGTTGCTTGCTGTTCTGTAATATAGCCTTGCTCCTGCATTTCATTTAATACTAAATCACGCCGATTGAGGGCGCGGTCTGGAAAACGGCGCAAATCATAATAAGAAGGGCCCCGCACCAGCGCAATTAAGCTGGCAATTTGTGGTAACGATAAACTTTTCAGCGGCTGGGCAAAATAAAATTCACTTGCCAATCCAAACCCATGTACCGCGCTTGCGCCATCTTGCCCTAAATAAATTTCGTTTAAATACGCTTCTAAAATTTCATCTTTGCTGTAATGAAATTCTAACAACAACGCCATAAACAACTCGTTAAATTTACGTTTTAAACTGCGTTCCGAAGTTAAGTAAAAATTTTTCACCAATTGCTGCGTTAAGGTACTTCCGCCTTGTACCATGCCGCCTGCGCGTAAATCGACAAACAACGCCCGCGCTAAACCACGCGGTGAAACGCCATGATGCTGATAAAAATCGCGATCTTCGGTAGCTAACAAAGCTTGTTTTAATAGCACGGGCGCGTCTTTTAAGCTGATTAAAATGCGGTCTTCTTTTAATTTAGGATAAAAACTGCCAATCTGCACGGGGTCTAAACGCACAATCGGCAAGTTTTTAGCATTGTCTAAATCAGCAATTGCTTTAACACCGTCACTGGAAAAACTGATTTTTAAATGCAAACTGGGCTGTGCGCCATCCCAAAAGGTAAAACTGCGAGTTTTTAGCGTCAGTTGCTGTCCTTGGATTTGATACGCCCCTTCTGAGGAAATTAACGCATCATTGCGATAATGTAATTGTTCCAGCAAATCTTTAAATTCGGCTAAGGTTAAACGGCTACCCACATACAAATCAAGCGGATTGGCATAAATTTTGGCAGGAATATCCCAACGTTTACCTTCAAATTTGCTGCGAATTTGCTGGTCTAAGTGACTAAGATAATAAATAAAGAGCGGGGTGATAATCACAAAACCGATGAAAAACCCGCGTTTTAGCTGTTTAAAAAACATGACGATAAAATCTGTGCTGAACAAATAAGAAAAATTTTAGCCATTATAAGCGTTACTGACTGAACTGCGCATAAAGCGACTGGAATTAGGGTTTAAATTGCCTGCTTTTAGGCATTTTTAGCTAGAAAACTCAAATTGTAAGGTGTGAGAGTGATAGGCAAAATAACTATCTGACAAAGACACAAGGGAAAAAACTAAGGTATCATAATTCTTTACCTTTATTGTTAGTTAAGAGGAAGTCGTGCCAGATACCACAGCCGCAAATCAAACCGCTTTTGAACAGCGCAGAGTACGCGAAAAATATTGCAAACAATGGTTAAAAGCCCAGCAAAAAACCGTTGCTAAACCGATTTATTCCGCCGCTTTTGCAGGCATTAGCAACGGTTTACTGTACATTGTTCAAGCGGCGTTGTTAGCTTTTATTCTGCACAGTTTATTGATTGATAAGCAAAATTTATGGGCAAATAGTACCCATTGGAATGTTGACATCGGTTATTTTCTGCACGGTTTATTTAACAAACCATCACCTGTTCAGTCCGCCACAAACACCCTGTTACCCGCGCTAAGTTTTTTGCTGCTGGTGATGCTGGTGCGTAGCGGTTGTGTGTATTTATTCCAAACCCTTGGATTTGAAGCTGCCGCAACCCTAAAAACGCAATTACGCAACCGCTTATTTGCCCGCTTGCCCACGCTTGCCCCCCATTATTTTAAACAACAACAAAGTGGTGAATTAGCCGCCACTACTTTAGAACAAGTTGAAGCCTTAGAGCCGTATTTCTCACGCTATTGTCCGCAACAATTAATTATCGCCCTGCTGCCTTTGCTGACTATCAGTTTTGTGATGACAATCAATTGGGTGGTGGGGGTGATTTTTTTAGTTGCCTTTCCACTGGTCATTGTCTTTATGGCACTGATTGGCATAAGTGCCGCCGCCGCCAGTCGCAGTCAATTTTTAGCAATGGCACGAATGGGCGGCTATTTTTTAGACCGCTTACAAGGCTTGCCCACCTTAAAATTATTTGGACAAGCCCAACGTGAACTTGACAGCATTACCGAAGTTGCCGATGGGTTTCGTGTGACCACCATGAAAGTCTTGAGAATCGCCTTTTTATCCTCCACGGTGTTGGAATTTTTCAGTGCTATCGGTATTGCATTAGTGGCCGTTTACGTTGGCTTAGGGCTGCTGGGTAAAATTGAATTTGGCGCGGCACAAGAAATAACCTTGCAGCAAGCGTTATTTGTGTTATTGCTCGCCCCTGAATTTTTTATGCCGTTACGCCAGCTTGGGGTGTTTTATCACGACCGTGCAGCAGCGTTAGGCGCGGCGGATTTATTGCTGAATGTACTGGACGCGCCTGTGTTAGATTTTCCCGCGCTAAACGATTCTGCTGTGGCAATCAATCAAGCCTCTGCGCCGTGTTTACAACTTAAACACGTTTCTAAAAATTATGAACAACGGCAAATTCTGACCGACCTGTCGCTCGAGATTAAAAACGGTGAAAAAATAGCTTTAGTGGGCGAATCGGGGGCAGGTAAAACAACGTTACTAAAACTTCTGTTGGGATTAGAAAAAGTGGATGCGGGTGAAATTTATCTTCAAGGAAAAGCTTTGCATCCTGTCACCGCTCAAGCAACGATTGCTTGGATTGGGCAACAAGCGAGTATTTTTTACGGCACGATTGCTGAAAATATCAGCTTATTTAATCCTGCTTACAGTGCAGAACAGATTGAAATTGCCGCCACTGCCGCAGGCGTGATGGAATTTAGTCATCACTTGGGCAATGGCTTAAACAGCATGATTGGTGAGCGCGGTTATGGTTTATCAGGCGGACAAGTTCAGCGTATTGCCTTGGCTCGCGCATTTTTAAAGGACGCACCCTTAGTTTTACTGGATGAGCCAACTGCGCATTTGGATGAGGTAACCAAAAAGCAATTGCTCGATGTGATTGAAACGTTGTTTAAAACCAAAACTCTAGTGATTGCCAGCCATGATGCGGCGGTGATTGCCCGCATGGATCGGCAAATTGTATTAGCACAAATTTAAAAAGCGTAAAATGTAACCACTCTCATCGCCTTTTTACTTAAGGAACCCTTATTGTGTTAGGTCGCTTAAAAAAAATGACAAGCCAATTAACCCAGCCTGTGAGTTATCAACTGGTGTTAACAGAAACGCTGATTGACCTGAATTCCTTTATTGGACAAGCAATTAAACTTACTTATACAGGACAGATTTTTTGTTTACATTGTAATAAAAAAACCAAAAAAAGTTTTAATCAAGGGGCTTGCTATGGGTGTTTTATTCATTTGGCACAATGTGATTTATGTATGCTAAAACCTGAGACCTGCCATTATGCAAAAGGAACCTGCCGTGAACCCAATTGGGCGCAGGAGTTTTGTTTTCAACCGCATATTGTGTATCTTGCCAACGCATCCGCATTAAAAGTGGGCATTACGCGCAAAACCCAAATTCCTACGCGCTGGATAGACCAAGGTGCAAGCCAAGCCTTGCCCATTTTGCAAGCCAGTTCCCGCTATATCTCAGGGCTGGCTGAAATTGCCTTAGCACAACACGTTAGCGATAAAACCAATTGGCAACAAATGTTAAAAAATGTGCCTTTTGCATTGGATTTAAAAGCAGAAGCCCTGCGTTTATTAACCTTAGTCCACTCCGAATTAACTCAAATTCGCCAGCAATTTGGTGAACACAGTCTGTTGCTATTAGAAAAAGAGCCTGTTGTCAGCCTTGATTTTCCTGTTACGGTTTATCCCAGTAAAGTAAAGTCGTTTAATTTAGATAAAGTTCCTGAAGTTTCAGGCATTTTACAAGGAATTAAAGGACAGTATTTATTATTGGATGCAGGGGTAATTAATTTACGAAAATTTTCAGGTTATGAAGTTGAATTTAAGGTCGTTGAGGAAAAACCATGATTCCCGTCAAAGATTCGCTAACGTGTGATACGCCCGCCTTTGTGTGTTGGATAATTATCGCGGTGTGTGCGAGTATTTTTATCTGGATGCAATTTATGCCAGAACAAATCCAACACAATTTTACTTATCTGTATGGGATGACACCCCAGCGTTATGCCAATCCGCAGTGGGCAGCCAGTGTCAATTTACCTCCTGACCACGGCTTGTCTTTTTTAACCAGTCTTTTTTTACACGGTGGCTGGTTTCATTTAATCTTAAATCTCTGGTTTATTTGGATTTTTGCCGACAAAATTGAACACAGCATGGGACACGGACTGTTTTTGTGCTTTTATCTATTATGCGGTTTAATTGCTACAGCAACACAGTGGTTTTTTTCACCTTTATTGACCAGTCCTGTCGTTGGTGCGTCGGGAGCAATCGCGGGCGTACTGGGGGCGTATTTTTTTCTGTACCCTTATTCACGCATCAGACTTTGGATTCCAATTTTATTTCTGCCCATCTTTGTCGAAGTGCCTGCGATTGCCTTTTTAGGATTTTGGGTCATTGTGCAAATTAACGAAGCCACCAGCACTATCATCTTTCAAGACCAAGTCAGTGATGTTGCATGGTGGGCGCATTTAGGCGGATTTATTGCAGGAGCTGTGCTGCATAAATTATTTTTACGCGCCGATTTAGCGGTTACAATTATTGATGAATAAAAACTGTGGTTTACAGTACAATTTACAAAAAAAGCGTAAGAGTGCCTTATGAAAATAATAACAGGAATAGGCTTGGTTTTATGTGTGAACTGTGTACAAGCGGTTGATATAAAAACAGATAAAGCCCTTGAAGATGAATTGGCTTATTTACACGCTGAATACATTTATTCAGCGAATAAAAAGCTACAAAATGTCAATGATGTCGCTTCTGCGGTATTTGTGATTTCGCAAGAGGAAATTCGGCGTTCAGGGGCAACAGTTATTCCTGAAGTATTGCGCATGGTGCCTGGAATGCAGGTTGCACAAATTGATGCCAACAAATGGGCTATTTCCATCAGGGGGTTAAATGCCCGTTATTCGACTGAATTGTTGGTGTTAATTGACGGCAGAGCGGTTTATACCCCTGTTTTTTCAGGCGTGTTTTGGCACAGGGAAGACACTCCCTTAGCCGATATTGAGCGCATTGAAGTGATACGCGGCGCAGGGGCAGCGGTGTGGGGAGCGAATGCGGTGGATGGGGTGATTAATATCATCACCAAAAACGCCAAAGATACCCAAGGTTTGTTGCTCAGTGTGGGCGGTGGCAATCAAGAATCAGGATTTGGGCATATTCGCTATGGTGGCAAAATCGGCGAAGATTTTCAGTATCGGATTTATGGCAAAGGCATCAAACGCAATAACAACATCAGCTTAACAGGTGAAAATTCTGCCGATGATATGGAAAATTATCAAGGCGGCTTTAAAACGCAATGGCAATTAAGCAAAAACGATTCGTTGACTGTGCAAGGGGATATTTATCATTCCCGTACAGGCGATGCACAAAATATTGCCATTACTAAGCCACCTTATGTGCTTAACGGATTAGACATACCAGGTCGATATAAAGGCGGTAATATTCAAACTCGCTGGCAACATACCTTTTCCGATACCTCAGAAATGGCGTTGCAAGTGTATTACAAACATGACGATACTAGCCGTGTTATTGTCGTCCCAAGCAGAGAGCATGAAAAAACTTTTGATGTGGATTTTCAACATCGCTTTAAACTGAATCAGCATAATGTTATTTGGGGGTTAGGCTATCGTAATTTTGATTTTCATTTTGGCGCAGACAACCCCAAAATATCAGCAGGTGGCAAGCATGAAAATTTACATTTATTTAGCAGTTTTGTACAAGATGAGATTACTTTACTTGAAGATACGTTGCACTTAACCGTAGGCACCCGCTTAGAACACAATGATTACACAGGGATTGAAGTCCAACCTAATATTCGCTTATTGTGGACACCCAGTGATACACAAAGTGTTTGGGGGTCTATTTCCCGTGCCGTGCGGACACCCAGTATAGGCAGTAGAACCCCAAAAACCAACTTTACCAATCCATTGCCTGCCATTGAAGGTTTGCCCGCTATTTCTTTTGTGGATGGTACAGAAAATTTTAAATCAGAAAATGTACTCGACTATGAATTAGGCTATCGGTTTCAACCCAATAAAAAGCTGTCACTGGAAATAGACGGCTTTTATAACCGATACAATCGGATTCAAAACATCGAGGTGTTGGATGCTGAATATGTCAGCAATGCCGATGGTGCTTATTTAAAAATCCCGATTAACTTGATTAATCAGCTCAAAGGCGAGACTCTGGGATTAGAATTGACAGGACAGTGGCAATTTTCACAGTGGCTAAAATTACGCGCCTCTTACAGCTTAGTCAAAGACAATTTGTATGCCAAAGCCGCTCTACAGCAGGTTCATTTTAAAGCCTCTTTTAACTTGCCCTACAATCTTGAAATCGACCCAACACTGCGCTATGTCAGTGGTATCAATAACGACAACCCTCCAGCGTACACGGCGGTTGATTTGCGGATGGGATGGAAACCGATTAAAAATGTAGAGCTTTCAATTGTTGGGCAAAATTTATTCGACAGACAACATCCTGAATTTTATGATAATGCCTACGACATTCGGCAAACGCAAATTCGCCGCAGTCTGTTTGGCAAAATACAATTGTCATTTTAGTCAGGGATTGAAAAATACGCGCCTTACCCCATATTTACCGTTCAACGCATAAATCCCCTGTTGGGGCGAATTAATCATTAAACTTAAAGGTGAACAACATGGCAGAAGAAGCAAAAATCAATATTGATGGAGTTGAATATCCACTGAG
>Ga0316608_1001183_pt1 | contig 10747 bp, 14 predicted proteins | sample MIS2016152B_MG_FD_207673 | JGI IMG/M metagenome (GOLD analysis project Ga0316608, IMG submission 207673) | Microbial mat bacterial communities from Middle Island sinkhole, Lake Huron, Michigan, United States - MIS.2016.152B | ecosystem: Environmental > Aquatic > Freshwater > Lake > Sediment... | reverse complement strand
AGTTGGTCACAGGGTACCTCAACTCCAAATTGCCACCTGTTAGAGAGGACTCACTGGGGTTTGAGAGGCCTCCCACTAAGCAACAGTTGCTTGCCTATGGACGCACCGTAGAGGCTGCAAACAACCCTTTAAGGGTCATAGAGGACATAGGGAAGGGGTATGTGTCTAAAGAGGGCTTAGACACGCTACAGGCCGTCTACCCCGCCATCTATGAGGCACTGCAACAACAAGTGAAGGGCACGATCACAGATGAGCCTAGCCTCAAGAACAAGGCGGTCATCGCTCAAATCATAGGCAGAGAGGGGATAGCAACACGGGCTAAGGCGAGTATGGAGGGTTGGGCCACTGCGTTTGTTGACGCTGCTCAGGACCAAGCTACAGGCGGTCTAGATCCCCATCTATCGCAAGGTATGGGTATGGGCATGGGTATGGGTGGGCCTAAACTGAAGGGCATAGGGGCCATGGGGGTAGGTGGTGAGCCTAAACGGGGTTCGATGGTTTAGGTCCCAAACTGTCTTCTCTTCAAGACCCTGTCTTAGTTTTGGCTGTTCGGCTGTTCTGTATTCATTCTTCTTCTTTTCTATTTTTTTTGAATTGTGTGTGGACTGAGGGGCCCGTAGGGACCCCAGTCCTAGACAGGAGGAGCGATTAAAGCTCTTTGAGTCTTAGCTAGGCTGTGTGTTGGGGTCTTAAAAGAGGTAAAGGCTGTTGGCTGTTTGGCTGTTGGTTTTTGCCGGTGATCAAGATGTTTCGGACGGTCAGGAGTATAGGGGAAATATCAAATTTTTTTCCGACTTGGTGAATTTTTGAACATTAACAAAATGTTTGGTACAAAAATTCAGTTACCAAATTGTGAACTTCTTCTTCACAGTTCAGTAGTAACCAAAATGTAGACAAATTATCCGTTTTATGGTATACAGTATTTCACACTTGACCCGCAAAGGGGCCTTTTAGCGTGGCCGTCCACTATGGCAATTCACCATTTGACAATGAGACATATTCTAATATAAAGCTCGTTGCCAATCATTTATTAAGTCGGAAAGACGATGATAATGATTCCACAAAAAGACAGTGTACAGCTATAAAAACGGTGAGACATATGCACGGAGTAGGTATCATAATCCATCCACCAGTCTATAAACTGTTGGCCAAATGTAAGCCTTCAACTACGGTTGTTTTTGCATATTTGCTAAACAAGCTCAAAAGAAGCAGTAAAGAAGTGGATCTCCCCCTAGTCCAGTTTGAAAAGAAATATGGAAGTAAACGAATTTACTACATAGGGATTAAAGAGTTAATTGAAAATAACATGATCAAAAAGAAGTGCGGTCAAGTTTATTTCGTCAACCACAATTGTGTCTTTAGAGGCTCTGCAAAAGCCTATGGAGCACTGATAGAGAACATACAAAACGGGAATGAAAATGACTGATTTTTATTGGGAACCTAGTTACCCTGACAACCATCCAATCAATACATTAAAAGAAGTTCTGATTATTTTGGAAAAGATTATTCCAAAAGCAGAAGAGTTCTGTTCTGTTGTCATCGTTCCGGGCGGATGCGTTGTCTGCGTTATTTTAGAGCTTTCAGAAGAAGAATATGAAGATACAACGACAACTCAAAATAAAATAAATAAACTAAAAATTGAAATAGAAGAACAGATCTTGGTTTACCATTTAAACTTGATCAATCCGTCTTCATGTCTGCCGTTTAAAACTTTTGTTTATCCAATCATAAAAGATCAAACAGAGTTTAAGTTCTCGCTTCCCTGTCGCTATTTTGATTACGAAAAAGCATTGGTAACTTGTGAGGATAAAATAACAAAATTTTACATATGTATTGACCCATTTAGTCATTTTTTGTCTATGCAAAATAAACTGTTAGCGGAGCATGTTAACCCCATAAGCTATAATTTGTTTTTGTTTTTTATGAATAAATCCTATTCTCTTTTAAAAGAGCATTCTTTTAGGCCAATTCTCAACAAACCTTTTAAATGGTTTAAAATGGGATTCCAAAAAAGAAGTTTTAAGGATTTACAAATATTTGATGACACAGGAAAAATGATCAGTTTTGTTGATCCAGAAAAACCAGAGAAAGCTAAGAAATCTAAGAAAGCTAAAAAGAAGTCATGAGTGAAAATAAGTATGATTTAAGAAAAAGAGAGAGATTGAGAGAGCAGAGAATAGATAGGCTATTCTTTTGGACTATCTCACTAATCGCTGGCTGTGCTGCATTGTGTTACATGTGCGTGGGAATACTGCAAATGTATGTTGCCTATAGAGCCATGATCGGTCAGCCAGTTGATTGAAAACCAAAAGCGCTAATCCACTTGCACCGTCACCGTGTTTTTCTCATCCCATTTTTGTTTCCCAATAAACTGCACCGCCAATTCAAAGCCATGAACTAGAAACTTCCGCTTGTAAGCGGGGTGCCCTTTGACGGCCATAGTCTCAGCAAAATGAATAAACTCCTCTTTCACATAGTCGTAGGGATTCACAGTGGATTGGTAGTAGTGGTACGGTTCTTGATCTCCGTATGTTTCTGTTGTCACGTTTTTGTCATATGTTTTTAACGTTAGCCAAAACACGGCTAACTCTCGAGGACCCAGTTGGTAAGCATATTCTGCTTTTTTTGCTAGTGTGAGTGGACTTGGTTTATCCTGTAGGCTGAGTTTATCCATTGATTTCAGTTCACTCCAAAAGGTCATAAGGGGGGTATCATCTCAACAAAATCCAAATACAAAAATATCCAACTTGCAGAAAGCCTATTGATGGGCCTTGGTGCCATCCTCCACAGTGAGATGAGGCACATGCAATCAGAGGCTAAAGATGGGCCTTTATCTGCACGCTCATTCAATAAACTCATGCAACTCTCCACTCAGGTCAACTGCTATGCACGGGCAAGCCGTGACGTTGTGCAAGCCGATACACTCAGCCATTTCGATGATAAGGATCTCGAGGCTGCACTGGAACTAGCAACAGGTAAGTTGCGCAGTGTGGGCATGCTCTTATGAACTTTGATTATCCTCAGTTTGATGTAGCCCACCAGTTGGATCCCACTGTTCGTCCCTTTGTCATATTTGACACTGCTGGACAGGGAGACAAGGCTTTTGTCTGCGCCACATGGGCCAATTCTTACCAAGGCAAGTTCGTGGGCCAGTTGTCTAAGTACGAATACAAGCGTTGCCAGTACACGCTCATTGAGGCTGTGCTTGCGTTTCCCACCACTCAGGTATTCGTTGTGCGGTCTGCCGAAGAACCCACCTCAGTGTTGGCTTTTGCCGCACTGGATGAGAAGCGCAAAGTGCTTCACTACATGTACTGTAAATTTGAGTACAGGAAGAACGCCTTGTGCCAAAACCTTGTGTTAGGCAGAGGGCTTAGATACCTCTCTATGTCCCCGGGCTATCGTTTGCCCCAATGGGCCAGCCACCTCTATTTCCACCCCTACATACTCGATGAGGTCTTCATACATTATGGCAGTGAGCAACAAAAGCGTCAGCACCAGCAGCACCAGCAGCACCAGCAACAACAGCAACAACAGCCATCCGGAGTTAGCAGTTCCTCGGAAAATTGAATCCCTATTTCTCGCACAACCTGTTCAATATGCGGGTTCCATGCGGACCTTCTTCAGAGCTGATGGAGGTTTTGACATGCGGAAAGTGGATGGCAATATCATCATCCATAGCCCATCTAAAGGGATGGGGAGAGAACTTGAGATTAGCTTTGCTAACATTTCTGCGGTCGTGTGGAAGGTGGGTTGAGCTTGAGTTGATCCGTGAGGGAGTGAAATGCCTATAGATAAAACCAAACTCACGGACTTTGAAAAGCGGATACTTCTTGAATATTACCGCAGACATAAGCACCTTTTAGCTGGCCGTGATCCTGTCACTCTATTGAAGCAATCCCTCTTTACCAATCAACAAGATTTTATCTTCTCATCAGACGAACTTAGCCTTGCCTGCTGTACAAGACGGGCTGGTAAGTCCCATGCGTGTGCCATTGGCCTACTGGTGCAAGCCCTCACACACCCCCATTCAGAGTGTCTTTACATAGGCCTGACAAGGCTCACTGCAAAAAATATCATGGTGCCCAATATTGAGAGACTGCTGAAATCTTACGAAATAGACTATGAGTTCTTTAAGTCTGAGTTGCGTTTTGTCTTCAAGAATTCTAGTCAGATTGTTTTGACTGGTGTGGGGGACAGTGTGAAGGGCATCCAGAAACTCTTGGGTGTGGCCTACAACCTTGTGGTCATTGATGAGGCCCAGAGTTTCCCCCCTCATATCAAAGAGTTGGTCTATGAAGTCCTCATGATTACTATTGCAGAACGCAAGGGTAGGATCCGCATGATAGGGACCCCGGGCATGATAGCCAGCGGGTTCTTTTACGATGTGTTTCTAGGCAAAGAGATCCAAAGTCGATGGACAACGCACCACTGGTCGTGGACGGCTAACGTTGCCGTGAGCTCGCTTATCGAAGAACAAATCAAACGCATGGTGGAAAGCAATCCACTTATTCAGGACACACCTGCATTTAAGCGGAACTATTTAGGGGAGTGGGTGGCTGACGATGGGAGTCTTGTCTACAAATTTAATGCTCATAAAAACCTTATGGCAATTGAACAAGATGCTGCTATTTCTCTATGCAATCAGTTTATACTGGGAGTTGACCTTGGATTTATTGATGCCACAGGCTTTTGTGTTGTGGGTTGGGGCCCTCATGATGAACGTGTCTATGTGATAGAAAGCTATAAGTGCAGTGGGCTTATTCCATCAGAAATCATCAAAGTTATTCAGTCCTACCATGAGAAATATGAGAACAAAATCATAAAAACTGTAGTCGATGAAGGGGGCTTAGGCAAATCCATAGCAGAGGAGTGGAGGCGTAGGTACCTTGTGGCAATAAGCCCAGCTAAGAAAACAGAAAAGCGCTTATTTATTGAGCATGTCAATGGGCTCTTCATACAAGGCCTTGTGCAAATAGTTGAGGAATCAAACACACAACTGATAGAGGAGTTGAAGAACCTCGTGTGGCTCAATGATGAGAAACAGCATGAACACCCCGCTTGTGATAACCATTTATGTGATAGTTTGCTATATTCTATAAGGGAAAGTTTAAGTTATTTATGGACACCTGAGGTTCACAATGATCCCATTAAGGAGCAAGAGGAGAGATTGTTGAAGGCCCATATTCGTGCCGTGCAAGAAAAGGGCAATCCACTTGATAGGTACATGGAGGCAGCAGATGAAGGCTGGCATTGATGCTAGAATCCAAAAGAACCACTAAAGGATAAACACCCATGAGCGCTAAAGTCATTGGTCCTTACAAGCTCCTAGATGCCACAAGCCTAGGCGCCACAGTCAGCAGTTTAAGCATTGAAGTGACCCGTCTTATCTACGCAAGTCTAGCCGTGGAGTGGACTGGGACCCCCACAGGAAGCCTTGTTGTTGAAGTGAAAAACGGAGATAGCCCCTGGATTGCAACCACATTTACGCAAGCTTTAAGCGGTGCAGCAGGCACTAAAATGTTTGAATTTACGTTAATGCCATGGGAAGCCATGCGGCTCACCTACACGCGCACCAGTGGCACGGGTTCTATTTCTGCCCATTTTATTGCAAAAGGTTGGTGAGTTCACATGAGTCAAACACGCCGCTTTATACAGCCTTTTCAGGTCGCTGAGAACTGGAACATGCTGACCTCAACATCGAGTTCCGGCATTGATATTAGCAATGTGGACGACATTTCTATTGTCTATTCTTGGACGGGTTCTTCTCCGGTAGGCACGCTGTTTGTCCAAGTGAGGAATGGGGAGACGTGCCCATGGACGAGCTTAGACATTGCACCCCCAGCATCTATAGCTACCAATTCTGGAAGCAATAACATACAGATAACCAGTGTCAGCTTCCAAGAGCTGAGGCTCACCTACACGGCCTCGAGTGGAAGTGGCACCTTGAACGCTTGGTTGACAGGGAAGGGGAGGTAAGCCATGACGTCATTTTTCCCTTCACGCTCCAGCGCCAGTACGACGTTGCCCAGTTACGGCACAGAGTCGGCCCTTCCTTCAACGGCCACAGTGGGCGATGTGGCTACCGTATTAGACACGGCAAGTATTTGGGTTTATGGGGGTGTCACGTGGGCCATGGTGGCCAGCCGGATCAACTTTGCGGGTGTGGGCACAGGGGTCCTCAATGGGGGCACCATCACCGTGAACCCCGGTGGGGCCAGTTACGCCGTGAGCAATGGCTGGGGTATTTACTTAGATTACACGACGAGTCCCCATAGTTTTTTCATTAGCCGGTGGAGCAATTTAACAACTGTCCCTGTGAACAACACGCGACCTAACACGTATATCGCTATCAATAAAGATGGGACTTTGTTCGAAACAGGCACCGCTTTAACCTCATCGGAAGAGAGGGACTACATTTACCTAGGCGCTTATACTCAAGTGGGCGGCGTGATTATTGGTGTGAAGTCCGCTCCAGTCCTGGCTATCTCCCCCGCTAATCAGTTTAATGACATCTTGCGGGCTATTGGAATATTCAAAGTGAATGGGTTGACATTTGCAGGGATTCCGGCTTCTCTTTCCCTGTCACGCTCCCTAGGCGTCATGTTTGACCGGGGAAACAACTGGAAAAACACAGAGAAGGATCCTCATCAGATTGCTATTGCAGCCCAAAGCCCGCTGACATTTAAACGAGTCACGCAGACCACAATCAACGCAACCAACTTTACCACGCTAGACGTGACAAACTACGATGCAGCGGGCACGGTGACGGCGATCAGCGGCTCAAGTAACCAAGCCCAAAACTTCAGGGTTTACCAGTGGGGCACGGGCACGGTTTACGTGCAGTATGGGCAAGTCGTTTACCCGAGTCTTTCCCAAGCTGTGTCTGCCTTGCCTACAGAGAGTTTTGTGACTAACGCTGTTATCACGCCTCAAGATGCCGTGCTCGTGTGCTCGATATCTGTCACTAAGGGTGCGACAAGTTTAACAAATTCCTCTGATGCCATCTTCCATTTAGCGGGCCGTTTTGGAGATGTGGGAGGTGGTGCTAGTGGGAGTGTGGCCTCTGTCACTTTGCAACAGGCCTTTGACAACTCCCTTCAGCCTGAGATCCAAACATCCAGCGTAAATGGGGGTTTGAATATACGCAGAGGGGCCACGGCTTCAGCTGGGGATATTGTGATTATTGAGAACCTCGGGGGCACCAAAGTGGCTTCGGTCACTGACACGGGTGGGCTGACGATTGGCACCTCGACGGGCATTCTCCACTCCAACGCCAGTGGGGTCATCTCGTCGAGCCCTATTGTAGACGCTGATGTGGACGCCTCAGCAGCCATTGCGGGCACCAAGATAGCCCCCAACTTTGGTAGCCAAACAGTCTCCACAACGGGGGCCTTAAGTGCCTTTAGTGTGACGGGCACTAGCCAAGTCGTGAGTGGGGGGTTAACGACCAGTGCCTTTGGCTACTCCTGCCCCGCTAACTTTGGACTCGATACCAGCGCAGCCGGAACCCTCTCGATAGCGGGCTCTACGGCCACCACACTCAACCTCGGTGTCTCCACATCTAACACGACTCTCAACCTGTCTACGGGCTCAGGAATCGCCACCATTAACGTGGGCAGCGGGCTTTCGGACACACTCAATCTCAATGCGGCAGCCAACTTCACTGACCCCTTGCTCACCTTAAATAGGGGTGGTGCTGCCGCCAGTGGGGCCGGTGTGGGCTTTGAAGTCGAGGAGAATGGGAGTTCCGCGGGTTATATCAAGGTGGGTGCCACTCGGACCTCTTACCAACTCAAGCCCCCAGCAGCGGGCATCATCGAGTTAGTGAGTGCTGGAGCCGATACAACGCTAACGGCCACTAGCACAGTGGCACGGGCGTTGAGTCTGCCCAATGTGAGTGGAACACTGGTGTCTAGCGGGGACACGGGCACGGTGACGGCTACCATGCTAGCAGCGGACAGCGTGACGAGTGCCAAGATCCTAGATGGGACAATAGTCAACGCAGATATCAACGCTAGTGCTGCCATAGATGGCACTAAAATAGTGTCAGCGAGTGCAAGCGTGGCTGGAGTTGTGACGTTGGGAGCACAAACCCTAGCGGGGGATAAAACACTCAGTGGGGTCACAACCATTTCTAACGCCACGGCAGCCAGCGCCACGGATCCCACGATTGGGGCGTTGGTTGTGACGGGCGGCATTGGGGTGGGGGACAGCCTCACGGTGAAGGGTGGTTGGATTGAATTGGGGCAAGGGCGGGCCGCAGATGGGACGTCGTTTGTGGACTTCAAATCTGTCTCGGCAGCCCAAGACTTTAGCGCTCGTGTCATCCGGGCTTCAGGTGCCAATGGGAACTTGAGCATCACCAACACGGGCACAGGGACGACCGTCATCAATAACAACGGTGGTGGGGGTGTGGGTAACGGCACACTTGTCCAAGGCTTAAGAACTTCTGCTGTTATAACAACAACTTTAGGTGCCACCTACGGCGCTGCTACGGGCTACATTGGAGAGATCCTTTACAGCTCGCTCGCCACAACCACGGCCACATCGGCCAGCCCGCAGAGCGCACAGATTGGAACCCTGACCCTCACGGCAGGGATTTGGCTGGTGACGACTCATGTGAATGGCGACTCCACGGGTGGAACCATTGATAGGTTAGAAGTGAGTATTGCGCTAGCAGCGAGCACTTTTGACTACAACGCCGCCAGTCAAGCCCGGCAAGGAACCGGTGTGGCGTGTGTTGGGGCCAGTCGGGTCATGGCGGTGACGGCCAACACCATCGTGTACGGCTTTGCCATTGTGACGCCGGCCTCAGCGTCGAGTTGCCGCATCAACGGGGATTCTTCTGCACCCGAGCGTTCCTATTTGCGGGCTGTGCGTATAGCCTAGTGCCTAGTTTTTGTAGAGGTTGTCTATGTATTTAAAGGACTTTGAGCGTCTCATTAAAGACGAATATTCAGATTGGGATCACTCCTATTGCCCCATGAAGTCCACTTCAAACCGCGTCAGCTGTAACGCTATTTACGATAGAGATGATAGAGATAATAGAGATAATAAAGATGGAATAGATGACATTATAGCCATCTATATTGAGGCTAAGTCGAGTGTTAAATGGTTCTTGAAGAAGAGAGATGGGACGTGCATTAAGGGGAATGGCGACTCATCCATCTACATCACTGCACAAGAATTTAACAATAATATTGTCAGGTAGAACGCTAGGGGGAACCCCAATAATGCTAGAATAGTGATGGGTCGTCCCCTCATGTCAGCAGAATGGAGAGAAGAAAAATATGCCACTTCAGAGTCTAATAGGGTTCGTCGCACCACGAGTTATCAAATATTTATTTTCTAACTTAAGCGTGTGGGCATTGCCTTTAGCTAAGGGTGTGGCTGGTAATTTCGCTGGAGATGCTTATAAAAAAAGCAGATTAGAGATTGCACAGTGGATCAAGGACGCTGTGCCCGGTGAGCGTTTTGACGACCTAGCGGTGAAAGTGGTCGATGTCATGATCGCCGTTGCCATGGAAGAAGTCTTCAAGCTTATCGGCATGGAAGCGGGCAGTGGGCTAGGTCTCGATATGGGGAAGATCCAAGAGCTGGGAGAGGCTACAGAAGTCTTTGATAGTATTAAAGATACTGTTGTCAATCGTGTGAGAACTTCAGTCGCTAATTTCTAGACTCATCAACTTTAGACTCATGGAGGGAAAACGTGCCATCCTATTTAAGGCTTGAGAAAACACAAGAGACTTTTACAGATAATACCTACAAATGTACGCTGAAAATCTTCGACGATAAAGAGCAATATGCGGGTTCTTGGACTGTCTGCACGGGCCAAGGTTACGCACAGAAGTTTCGTCAAGCGGGGCGCAATATCCCCGGTTCCATGGAGCCCTTACCTCAAGGAATCTATGAGGTCTTTGACATGGAATGGGCGGGGGGTAAGGACAACTGGGGGGTGAGTCATGGCCCCGGTTTAGGCCCCGTGTTTGTCCCCATCGTGTGCCGAGAGGAAACGAGGCGGGGAGAATTTGGTATCCACATCGACTACAACCGGGGCTCCTCAAGCGGCACGGCGGGCTGTATTGGGGTCCTTGACGAACAGGACATGGTGGAGATTGTGCAGCACTTGCGCACGTTTGATCCTAAAGTCTTGCGGGTCGAGTGGGGGCTCTGATGGAGCCCAAGAGGCAAAAGGGGGGCTCACTTCGTGAGTCCGAGATCCAGCGTCAAATACTCGAATACCTCGCCACTCAAGAAGATGTCTTTATGTGGCGTTCTCAGTCCACTGGAGTGTTTAACCCCGTGAGTGGGACATGGCGTAAATTGCAAGGCATAGGGCGTATACAGGGCGTTTCAGACATCTTAGGCATCTTAGGGTCTGTGGGGGTAAAGGAGGGTGCTTTAGTGGGCTGTGGGCGCTTTTTAGCCATCGAGGTGAAGAGCCGTTACGGCAAGCCCACCCCAGCTCAAGAGCAGTTCCTCCTTCAGGTAAATAACCGTGGAGGGCTAGCGTTTATAGCGAGGAGTTTAGAAGAAGTCACCGAGCAGCTTAGACGGCACCGGGTGGCAGTGTCATGAGCTCAAGCGGATAGGCTGGCTGAGGCTCTAGAGGTGTCAGTGTAGGGATAGGTGTAGGGATAGGCTGTGTAGGGGTGGGGGTAGGGAGGCTTGCGGTGGTGGCATGGTCATGAACCACGCATGAAATGCCTGTTAATGCCACGTAACAATAGGTACTCCACTCGGG
>Ga0316608_1001182_pt1 | contig 10752 bp, 11 predicted proteins | sample MIS2016152B_MG_FD_207673 | JGI IMG/M metagenome (GOLD analysis project Ga0316608, IMG submission 207673) | Microbial mat bacterial communities from Middle Island sinkhole, Lake Huron, Michigan, United States - MIS.2016.152B | ecosystem: Environmental > Aquatic > Freshwater > Lake > Sediment... | reverse complement strand
AAAGACAACGGTAGCGATACCATTCGCAATCCAGACGGTTCATATACCACAACCCCAAAAACCACTTTACCAAACGACGCCATTGACCACAGCAAACCACCAGTAGACCCAAGTAAGCCAATAAACCCCGTTACAGGCAAGCCTGCCATACTAGACCCCAAAACGGGCAAGGTGTTGCCATACGACCCGATAACAGGGCAAGTATTGAATGAGACGGTAAGTAATCCACTAGAAGACGGCTATAATGATAATCCATACTATAAAAATCTAATTAAGCCGTCTAGTAGTTACAATGCCAAGTGTGGATTTACTTACAAAATGATGAACGACACTGCTGATTCGTTAGAAGAATTGGCGTTATGGGCAGGGGTTGTTGGTAATACTCTCGTAACAATGGGTGTTACGGCGATTGATGTTATCAATGGCGCGACAACGGCAATCTCGATTATTGGCACACTGTTACAGCCTGAGATTGCCCCCGTGACAATTGGCGTGAATCTAGTCAAGGCTAAAGGGGTTGATTTAGTTAAAAAGCAAATGGAAAAAATGGTAACGTATGCGATTGTTAACGGTGGGGTAGGTGCGATTTTAGCACTATCAGTAACAATCAGGCACAATGCGGAAACTGTAGCATGTGACAGTGGTATGATAAGCAACATGAATAAGACAAAATTCATGTTGCTTATCGGAACTGCATTGACTGGCAATCAGTTAGCGTATTTCGCGTATGAGGTAGCAAGTGACGTGTGGGACTATACTAATGCAAGTGATACTTTTGCTAACATATTAGACATGAACGATTACAAGCAATATTGCCCATGTCCATTGCAAGGTATATTTAACGGGAGTTTTTGGAATGGCGTAACAGGAAATGGCGAAAAATGGCTATACCTTGAATCGGACGGTGTTACCGTAATAGGTCAATCCACTAGCAAGGATTTATTCTTAACTCAGTTCATTAGCGAGATACAAAATGGATTGGTAGACATTAATAATGAGCTATCTGCAAGTGGTACATTACATGTAATTAGCCACGCAGGTTATTCCGATACGGGATTTAGTATCAGTAGTAGCATAGACAGTAACACTGTGTATTATGGTACACCTGTCCAAACTTACACGAGGTCTTAGTTTTGCAAACTAAACAGCCTTATTCTATTGCAAAAGCAAACATACGGCACTAGTATAGTGGCATGTAATTCGCTTATTTGCAATAGAATAAGGCTAAATTCATTGCAGTAATAAATGAAACGAACCGTATTAGTAATACCAGAACCGTTTGACCCATTATTACAAAGTTTATATGATGACAGTCTAGTTACCATTGCTAATCAGTCTGATACCATTGCTAACCAGCAATCTGACATCACGGCTTTGACCCTTGCCAATAGTAATTTGTTGTCAGCTAATAGTGGATTGCTGTTAGATAATAGCAACTTGCAACTGTCTAACAGTTCATTAAGTGATAGTAATAGCAGTCTAACAAATCAGTTGACAACGGCTAATAGTGATGTAGCTTCATTAACTACTCAATTAACAACTGCTAATAGCACTATCAATAACCAGTCTAATACTATTGCTAACTTAACCAGTAGCAACAATAGCTTAACTACACAACTGACTAACGCTAATAACGCTATCAATTCGCTTACTACTCAATTAACTAACAGCAATAGTATAATAAACTTGCTTAATAATCCATTCACAGGCCACTGGTGGAATGGAATAACTGGTAACAACGAAAAGCACTTATATCTAACGCAAAACGGCGATACAGTCACAGGCTATCAAACATCATTAAACTTATTCTTAGCATTATACAGATATGACATTGTGTCAGTTACAGTAACCCCTGTGGGTGGTACTTATGCAAGTGGTACAATGAAGTTGACCGTAAATGGCAATACTCCCGTGACTAACGGCGGAATTAGCGGTGTTAGTTATTCTATGAATACTACTAGAAATAGTATTAGTAGCAATTCTATCAATTACACGAAACAATGATGACACTTAAAAACGATAACACAGTAACAAATAATAGTCCTGTAGCTTCTTATATATCCGTACCAGTGCCTGATTCGGATATAGCTAGGCGTAACGTAAACGGCATAATTAATCAAATCGTAGATTACGAGAATTATGAAGATTACGACAAACTTGCTGACAGCAACGAATTGTCAGCTTGGCACAATAACAATTATCCTACATTGCTCAATAACAGGACATTGACTATAATTTTCTTTAATGCTACGAGTGTCCGTAGTGGTAGAGTATCATTTTGGGCTAACCACAACGGAAAGAAAGAGATATTGCAAGTATGGGACACAACAACAGTAGTATCAAGGCTGTATGAGGATAAATTGACTGTTGGCGGGCTAACACTCCTAACGGACTTAACAGGTTGGCATTTTTGGCAATTCAGTAGATTTGGAATATCTTTAAGGGTTTATAAGGACGGTATCATTGTCCCTAACATTACATTGCAAATGAATAAAACGACTATTGTCGTTAATCTAAGCAGGGAACTGTACAATTTGAATACCGATTATGACACTGGTATCACAAGCGTACCAATGAGGGAATAACGCAAAGGAAACTACAATGAACAATGAATTTGACTTAGCAATGGAAACGTTCAAACTTATGTCAGACAGACTTAACTTTGATGAACGTATAGTTGAAGAAATAACGAACTTGCAAATAATGATACGTTCTAACAGAGAGACTTACATCAACAACATGAATAAGATTGACGGTAGGATAACTGAATTAAAATCTGAAATAATAGCAATGAAGGAAGTAGTAGATAAGATACGGTTTTTATTACGAGACATTGCGACAATATAACTCACTAGCTATAATCTTAGCAATTAGACTAGTGAGTTATTTTTTTACCTTGTTTTGTTGGCTAAACAACACAATGCAATAGTGAATAATAGACTGTTGCTAATCTATCGTATAAATACGATTTGCGATTTATTTTGCAAAAAGATACGGTAAGACCTAAATTTTCAAAATCAATTGTATGACACCACAATAGGTCAAATTTGCGTTTTAGGTCTATACGCAATGCAAGTAATGATGATTGACAGTAAATTGATTAGAGATTGCCTAATTTCTCTAATCTTATTCTAATGTTTAGTGCTTATAATGCTTTACAGCAAGCCAACAACAAATAACTAGAAATTACAAAATGGAGATTTACGATTATGACAACCATACCAGATAGCTTTAACAGATTATCAGATAGCGTATTAGCAAGCAATGCAACATACGCTGTTGTGGTAAGCAACAATGGACACTTTACTGCTTACACATTTAGCTTATTGGCTAAAAATGGCAATGTAGCATTAACCATTAGCCAAGCGAATTTGTATAAAAGCAATACACATGCCAACAACTTCGCTAAGAAGCATAACGCACAGGTTGTGCCAATAGCTGACTTGTGGTTATGTACTAAGAATGAATTAGGGTTTGAAGTGGGAGATTTAGTACTTGTCGAAACCATAATGCGAAAAATAGAAGATAAAAACCGCTCAAACCAAGCAAATGTGGATTTAGCGCGACAAGCATTAACTCAAAATTATGAGCAAACTTTGCGATATTCATTGCCTTACAGCGATTTGAATGAGGACGGTAAAAAAGAGTACATGAAAGTTATTCACATGGCAGTTGAAGCAAACCTACCCTTGTCCCACTGCGTTAACGAGTTAACGCAGTATCTCGAAAGTGAAGTAGAAGTTGTGTATACACCCTCGCTAAGCAAGCATAGTGACCTAGAATTAACGAACGAAATAGATATTAATTCTAGGATTGACCAAATGAGACACGAAGGTCTCTCACAACCTAGCCTGTACCCTTCAAATTCCGCCATTTTGTCTACCAATGGTACTCATACCTCAAATGGCGAAATTAAAGCCAATTTGGGGCAATCTGAAACGGTAGAAGTCGAGAATGACGTCATTGGTTTAACTGAGAACGACGCGCTAGTTGACACCGTTGTTACGCTTTATTTACCATTCACACATGCCACGAAACAACCTGTAAGGGTTTACAATGCTGACTTTTCCGATAATCGTATCGATGTTCACATGGCAACAGGTTCATTGGTTAGCGAGATAATTCGCTTGAATGTAGCAAGTGAAGCTAAGGCTACACATTGTGACTTCTACTCAATTGTGGATACTCTAAGTGTTAAGATAGCAGTATTTTATGATTATGGCGATTTGAAATTTGCTATAATTGAGAATGAGATAATAACAGATAGTGTGCATTTTATGTGGCAAGTGTTTGATAGACTTGCCATAATTAAAACCAAAAACTACTGTCCCAACTGTGGACAACCACTGGATAGCGATACATTTGGTTGTAGCACTTGCGAGTACCTAATCAGGTCTAAAGAATTTTGGGACAAGATAGTCCCTGTCGAATTACCACAATCAAAGATAGAAATTGAGCATTTGAAGGTCTTACACGCTAACACGGTAGCGATTGCAAAGTTAATTCTTAATGGCATTGTCTCATTGCGTCTTCTTAGGGTAGAGGAAATAGATGAAACGCATTACTTGACGGTGTTTATCTCGCCCGACGGCAAGGTAACGCGCTACCTCACAAGGCTAGACCATTCACTAGTAAGAGTGATATTTGTAAACAGTTGGCTAAAGCCGTTATCAGTTAGCGAATTTAACGAAACCGTTAGAGAGATTGTTAGATTGCTAAAACGCAATCAATACAAATATAACTTAGAAGTTATCGAGATATAAAACCACCTTAGCAACAAGACAGCTTAACAGAGACATCAAACCACTATGAGATGACGTGGCAATAAAGGACATGTGCAAAATGGCTTTACCAAAACCAAATATGGATTACGTTTTAGCGAGTGAGTTATCGGGCGGTTTCCTGAAACCTGAAATGGTCTCTAAAGACCCCACAATGGCAAGTGTAGCCATTATTAAGTCTTACGATGTGAAGTTAGAGGTAAAATACAAAGTACGTTCCAAATATGAAGGGAAAAAAATAGAGGATGTGCCAGACAGCGATACCGAGTGGAAGCGATTATTCTTTCTGGAACTAGATGGAAATGAGGTTTTGTGGCAGCCTAACCCTACGCAACTAAAAGAATTGAGCGGTTCTCTAGGTGATTATGTAAAAAGTTGGGTAGGTTGTACTGTTAAGTTGTGGCAACAAAGCACAGGCAGTAAGGCAACAATCGGTATCAAAGCTATTCGCAATACACAACAAGCGGTAGCTAACGCTAATCAAACGGTGGTAAGTAATACGCAACAACAACCTGCAATGGCTAATTCTGAGATTGACAAGAACATTATCGCAATCGTAGAACTAATAAAACCGTTAGCTACTTTCCCGATTGCTTGGCAAGGTAGACAGATTAATGACTTATCAGTTAGCTTGGCTAAGGTGTTACCAGACGCGAAGGAAAGATATTACGCTGTGCTATACGAGATTTGGCAAAACCTTAGCAAGCCAACTGTGAACGAGGGTATGATAGACTTCTAACAAACGTAATAACTCACTAGCCAAAAATACGGTAAACTTGGCTAGTGAGTTATTACGATTAGAGAACAAGATGAAAATTTCAACACTGAATGAAATTGTAGACAGCATGTCTACTGACTTGTCAGAAATTTACAGTATACATAAATTACTGACAAAGAAAGCAGTAGCTATGCTATACGCGCCAGAAGGTAGACATAAAACATTTTTAATGATGTACTTGCTGTCTGAGATGTGCATACATGGCACATTTCTAGGACGGGCAAGCACAATTAAAAAAGTGTTGTATGTAAGCGGTGAAGGCAATATAGACGTACCCTTAAGACTGCAATCGCTTAGGGAGTACCACCAGCATGACCCGTTGTTAGACAACTTTCACGTCATCTTAGATGACAGCCAGATTGACTTGAATAAGCGATTAGACGTTGACATCTTTATCGAGCGTATACAATCGCATAACGAATTTAACGATAAATACGATATGATTGTTTTTGATACACTGTCAGCGTTTACCGCTTCGTTTCGTGAAAGTTCTAACGATGACAGCAAAACGCTTAAGATGAACTTGTCTCACATGTGCAACAGCCTAGACTGCAATGTATTTTTCTTACATCACAGCCCCAAAACTAAGGACGGGGAGGACAGTTCGGAGTATAGAGGTGCAAGCGGTATAGGTGGTTTTTTAGACCTAAGCATTTATATAGCAGGTGACTTCATTAAATGCCGTAAAGTCAAAAGCGGTCAAAAGTTTGATAGCATAGCCTATGGTGTCAAGCCATTTCTTGAAAGTATCGTAGCCATACCAGATACATCTACAGCGCCAATGAAGGCTAAACCTAGCATTAAGCAAGCCATAAGCGAGTTACTAACAAGCCAACCTGACATCTCTAACATGCAGATTATACGTAGCGTATTTAACGCTAATGCGAAACGCTATACTGATAAACAGATTGAGCAAATAAACGAAGCGCGTAACGAACTTGGCATACATTCTAAACGCGCCAATGCGAAGCAAACTGAACTACCACCCATTGGCAATGTAGACACTGACATTGCCGTTATTAGCGATTTTATATCGCTTAACGAATTAGACAATGACAATGATTGTATTGACCTTAGCGACAACTTCGTAGACGCCAACAACCCGTTAGACTTTATTAGCGAATGGAATAACCCTAAACCAATCGCTTCAACAAGGGAAAAGTTACGTCAGCTAGGTGGGGTATCATAATGAAAAAACCACTTAGAGACAAACTAAGGAAAGTTGAAACGGGATTGAATGGTAACGAATTAGCTAACTACTTTGTTGCTAACTTAAGCGATATATTAGCTGTAATTAGGTTAAACGGTGGTAAAATTAACCAATACTATTTTGCTTACACTATATCGCATGGTGGTAGTTTTACGCATAGTGGCATAACAGATTTGTTGCTACTGTGTCCCAATGGGGACACCATGTGGGTTGAATGTAAGGGCAATGGCGACACAATGCGTAATGAGCAGGTTGACTTTGCTAAGCTATGCCGTAAGCTAGACCATATACATACTATTGTAACTAATGACAACTATGTTGAATTAGTTGTCAACATCAGGGGCGTATATGGAAACTAATGAATTAACAAGGATAGCTAGTGACTGCTTAGGTCAAATAAGCAATACTAACACGCTTAGAAGCTACAGGGCTGGTATAGATGTATTTCTCAAGTTTACGTTAAACAGACCGCTTAATAACGAATTACTGTTAAGATACAGAGCGTATCTCATAAACAACGAAATGTCTAATTCTACTAGAAATAGCAGGCTTGCTAGTGTAAATCTCTTAACTCAGTATCTAAACGATACAAGGCAACTAACCCTTATGAAACTTAATGCTATTAAGTTTCATAGAAAGTTAGTTAATAAAACTGTTAGCTACGAACTACTGTCACAAATGGAAAGTGACATCATCAATAGGGTATGCTACTCTATTGATGATAAGTACTTTAGGTTAAGGGATTTGTTGATTTATTGGCTAATCAGGCAAGGGTTAAGACGTTCCGAGTTATCCACCTTGACTTTAGATGACTTAATTCTAACCAATGAGGGTTACAATTTAGTTGTCAGGGGCAAGGGTAACGAAAAGCAAAGGGTTATAGTTGCTACTCCCTCATTGGTTAAGATACTGTCTCAAATAATTGACTTTGAAGTCTCTCATAACAAGTTTGACTTATCGCCTAAGCGCGGTTTGATACTTAATCAACAGTACATGCCAATCACGCATGACGGTATTTATCACATCTTTAAGCAGATATTTGCAAGTGACTTATCGCCACATGTAATCAGGCGTGTTGTCTGTACACATCTGCTAAATGAAGGTGTTGACGTTTTGATTATTTGTAAGTGGTTTGGCTGGTCGAACGTAACCACTGCAAATCACTATGACTTAAGAGCTAACGAAGGACTTAAGTCATTGGCAAGCATGATAGAATAGTGTTAGCCAATAACTCACTAGATTTTATTCTAGTTATTATGCTAGTGAGTTATTATGCTACATTGCGGTAGTTATAAAAAGTAAGTAGCTTAAAAACGCGATTCAAGCAAGCCATAAATTGCTACCATACCTACCGCGCAAATATGCCATTTAAGCCATTTTTTTTGATAAATGGGTGTTAGGGTAGTAGGGTAGCAATTTAGGCCAAATTTGAACGTTCTGGTACTGGTAGGATGTGGTAGGGTGATAGGGTAGCGAGTAAATTTTCTACCAAATCATCCTACCTCAAAGGTAGGATTTGAAAATGAAATATTGCCCCAAGTGTAAGGCCAAAATGGTCAAGGTCAGAGTAAAGTTAAAGCGCAAATACGCCAATGGAAGGGAGTTATGGCTAAAGTGCAAACATTGCGCTAAGTGTAAATTTTCTTATGTGCTTGACCATTACACACAGTAATACTAATGATAACAGACATTATCGTTAGCGATTTAGTAAGCAAAATGTAAGGATAAAATGGACAAAATTACAGCCAACATTAACGTAATACCTTGTGATTATTGCGGATTTGAATTTTTGCCAAACCTAGCAAAATGTCAAAAATTTTGCTGTAACGATTGCAAGGTAAGCCATAACAACCACGTCCATTATTTAAAAAATAGGGACAAGATTATCGCTAAAGTCATTGCTAACAGGAAAAATGAGCAAAAACTATTATCAACACTTGACAATGGTTAAAACTCGTGTTATAGTGACTATAGTAAATAAAAAACTCAAATCAACTTAACAAGGAATAGCAATTATGACAACCAAACAAGTCAAGACATTAGAGCAAAAACAACAAGCAATGGCACATGCGAGAGAGAGTAAGTCTCTCAATACACAGATTAAGCCAAATGACGGTTTGTTTATGACCGTACCAGAGATTTGCGTTAGCTACAAGATTGGTAAAACAACGTTAAGGGATTTAATCGCTGTAAACGAAAAAACCATAAAAATGGTCAAGGCTGGTAAGCAGACGAGGTACTTAACAAAAGATATTAAGGAAATGATGTCACAGTATCAGTCTTGAAACAATCGAATAGCATAAGATAGCCAAACAATCACTTAGCTAAAACTAGGTGATTGTTTTTTTTCGTTATGTTGACAGAGTTAGCAAGTTGTGCTATTGTTTGTACTAGGACAAACAAGTTAAAATAAATTAAGGAGGTATGCAATGTTAAAAGAACTTAAGAAGGGCGTATTAGAGACCGCGAATTTTCGCGCTAATGTGCTAATTGAGAATGGTACTGTCCAAATTTTCGCGATTAGCGCGAAGAAGGGTATTGCCACGTTAGACCATTTGAAATTGCTAGTAAGCGAGTTAGAGCAAATCGCAAGTACCACAAAATAACCATTAACCAAGCAAGTTAATCAGGATAAAAGAGGAAACTAAGAAATGGCTAATAAAGCTACTGTAGTAATACATGAAAATCGAGTAGGGGTTAACGGGAAAGTATCTGTTACCACTACCAAGACCGCGCCCGCACTTGTTGGCGCATTAGCGACAGCTATCGCCGCAGTTAGCGACGGTCAAGTCTTGTCAGCAAGTCTGTCTTTAGACGGTGGTTTCACGGCGGAAACCACCCTACCTGCGACAACCGCACAAGTTGGTAGCAAGTTAATGGTTATCGGTGACGCCACCAATGGCAATGTTTACCGATGTGAAATTCCTTGTTGGCCTACCGTCGGGATAGGGGCTGGTAGCGATGAAGTTGACGTACCAGCCGCCATTAAATCTGCATTAGACGCGTTATGGGAAACGGCAGACGGCACTGCCATTGTTTGCCGTGTTAAGGGTTTGTACGTTAATCGGTAACTGATATAATAAAAAACTCACTACGATATTGCTATGGTAAATCGCTAGTGAGTTTTTTATTATCGCGAATAATGGCAAAACCAAAACGTCTATACCACACGGGTGCTAATGTACCAACCGATTACGATTATGAAGCAAATAAGCGCATGTTGCTAATTGTTTGCATACCCAAGTCAACCATGTGGATAGCAATGTATAAGGGTTTGCTATCACTACCTGGCAACTATTGGTTTTGGCGATTAGACAGTACGATAGCGCATAAAGCAGTCAAAGAGGGTAAAGAGGTTTTTTATAAGGGTATAACTATGATATGTCAAGATGAATTAAGCTACAATTTAAAAGAGATGAATTTCACGCTTAAGCGTATAGAAAATCAACTATGCGATAGCAAGGAAATTAAAACATTTGGCTTACAACCAGTTATCGCTAAAGATGAAAATGGCGATATTGACTATTCTATTAATAATACTGTTACGAATACGGCAATGAGCAATTTTGAGGTAGGTACTTTACTCGATAACAATAGCATAACAGATGTACTCAAAATAGCACTATTAGATGACGGCACTGTTGGTTTCCCTGACATAAACCCATTTAATTTAGAGTCAAAATTAGATGACATTAGAACTGACATAAACGAAACCAAGCTACACTTTACTAATGACTTTACAGATTTGATAAACTGGTTTGCTAGTTCATTTCGTGAGGGAACATGGCGACCTGTTTCATTTCTCAATAATCCATTTGGTAGCGAAACGTTTTATAATATGTTGCTAGACACATTTAATGATACTCAGAAAAGCTACACAAGCATTACACTGCCGTTTTGGGGCAATGTGAGTATACCATATTACGTTAAGCAACATAGCTTTATAGATAAACTTAATCAAAACTTGGCAATGTCGTTTAATG
>Ga0316608_1001181_pt1 | contig 10755 bp, 10 predicted proteins | sample MIS2016152B_MG_FD_207673 | JGI IMG/M metagenome (GOLD analysis project Ga0316608, IMG submission 207673) | Microbial mat bacterial communities from Middle Island sinkhole, Lake Huron, Michigan, United States - MIS.2016.152B | ecosystem: Environmental > Aquatic > Freshwater > Lake > Sediment... | reverse complement strand
TTCCCCATAAACCATCGCGGATATTCCTGTAAGCCAGTCCGCTGCCATCTTCAAAAATATTTTGCCAATAGAGTTGAATCGTCCACTTTTTAAAAGCATAGTCCATTCCAAAATTCCGGGTACCCAGGTGATTTCCAAGCCGGTTATGCGATTCCATAGAAGGGGCATCATTCGATCCATGGTCTGCTACAAACACTTTTTTATAGTCATCCCACGAGGAAGGCAATTTGCCAAATGTGGAATCGCGCGACACGCCGCCCCATTGAGCAAAATGATGAAATCCATAATGCATATGAAAGGGGAGCTTTCCACCAAACTGAAAATAGAAGTATTTGTGGTGCAACCAGGCCTTATCAATAAATGAAGACTTACCAAACCAACCATGCGAAATACCTCCTTTGAATTCGAAATACCCTTTGGTAAAAGGAATTGAAGTATATTTTGGCACCAGAAAGGTTATTTTTGGCATAGGCCGGGCATTCCCCGACCATAATAAGCCACCACTGGAAAGAACACTATCCTGGTTTCCAAATTTTTCCTCAATCAATCCTCCTTGCAATCGTACAAAACCAATATTTACTTTTGCAAAAACTTGTTGGAGGTATAGATTATTTCTTTGGCTATAGCTATTTATTCCTTCCATTCCCAGCGAAAAATTTACAGGTTTAGCTTCTCTGAATTTAGCCTTAAAACCAGTTCTTAGCCAGGAATTAAATTGATGAGGAGCTAACATTCCATATTGGTTAGATAGCAACCAGAAAGGAGGCAATTTACTGGAGGAGACTGTTGACCCTAATTCAAAATTGTATTGAAATTGGTTTTGTGTTTGAGCATTTACCTGACTAATTGAAAAGGGAATAATAGAACCTAAAAGTAGTATCAGGTATTTCATTGAATGCAAGTTATATTTTGAGAAATAGAATGAAGCGCTATTTCTTTTTTCCAAACAAAGTTTTACCACCCAGAAATCCCCAGCCACCGCTTCCTAATAAAAACCCAAGTGCATAACCAATACCGTTATTATTTTGGGCATACATGGTAACATCGTTCCAGATAAACATAGCAATAAAGTCGAATGGGGCAATAAATCCATGCCATAAACCGCCAAAAAAGCCATAGGTATATCCTTTCAGGCATTCGTCTACCACTTCTTTTTTAGCACAAGAGGAGAAAATTAAAATGGTTATAAGCAGCATTGAAAGTAAAATGGGCAGGTAGTTTTTTTTAGTCAAATTCATGGTATTGGGTTTTAATTTGGTAATCTATAAAGACAGAAATCAAAAATAGGAAAATCTGAAATCATTTGCTACGGATTTTAGTAAATGATTGTAATTAAGAGGATAGCATTAAACCGCTGTATTATGCTCCATTACACAATTTCAGCAATGAATAATACTAATATTAGCTGAGCGGGATTTATGATTCCATTTGAAAAAATTCCTACATCACCTGGCATTAGGCATAAAAAGATCATGGAGTTGAAATAGCATACTCTTTCACCCGATGCATCACCTCCAGGCACATACGCGCGTTGTGGTACGGGCATTTCCAGGGGCCAACTTTGTCGTACGAAAGGATTGGTTTGGCGTGCTCATCTACCCGATAATACCATTCTCCAAAATGCCAATCGATTTGATATGTCTTCAAAAAATCCCAAAAGCCAAATGCAGCATCGAGGTATTTCTGTTCATTACTTATTTCGTAAGCATTTAAACAACCAACAATTCCTTCGGCCATAGTCCACCACTCACGGTCGGTTTCATTTCCGGTCTCCGGAATATAGTCGGCATAATATCCTCCCAATGGATCAATCCCCAACAGCGACGCATCGGTCATTTTTATGGCCACTGCTTTTACCTTTTCCAAAAGGGCAGGATTGTTAATTTTTTCGGCAGCTTCCAGCAACAGCCAGCCACCTTCTACATCGTGTCCATAAGAGAGCTTGCCCGAGACAACTTTCCAGTCCTTTTCCATAAACATGTTGAAATGACCGGTTTCGTTATTTACAATGTACTTGAGGAATATGCCAATCAGGTTTTCGATTTTCAGGCGCAATTCCTCTGTTTTCCATACTTCATAAAGGGTCGAATATGCTTCGAGTACATGAAGATGGGTGTTCATACTTTTTTCGACATTCATATCCTTGTCGCTCAGCCGCTGGTCCTCAACCGGACTCCAGTCGCGCTGATACGCTTCAAAGTATCCGTTATTCTCCTGATCAAAAGCATTCTTTTCAATGATCTTATATATTTCCAGGGCAGTATTTAAACTTTCCTCATTACCCGATGCTTTATAATATTCGCTTAAACCATAGATGGCAAAGGCTAGTGCATAAATTTGCTTACGGGTTTCTATCGGTTTCCCGGAATAATCCACCATCCAATAAACACCCCCAAATTCATGGTCGACAAAGTATTTTTGAAAATATTCGTAAGCACGGGTAGCAGTATGTAAAAAGTCGGGATCTTTTAAACTGTTAAAAGCAGCTGAAAAAGTCCATAATATTCGGGCATTTAATATACTTCCTTTATGGGCAGTAATATCTACAACCAGGTCGTTGCTGATGCGTCCGTAAAACCCTCCGTTAACATTGTCGAAGGTATATTTTGTCCAGAAAGGTAAGATGTTATGTTCCAGCTCATCTTTCAGTTCTTCGCGTAAGTCAGTTAGTTTCATGGTTGAATTGTTATAAGCAGTTTAATATCAATAGGCATTAAGTAATTCACTACAAAAATAATTAAAGGATTAAAAAATTCATCTCTGGTTAATTATTTCTAATAAAATAGTTCCTGCCTCATTCATTGTTTGTCCATAAGCAATAATACCATCGGTATGCCCTCCCATAATAATGATGCCTTGGTGTTGGTTTTCGGAAAGTTGAATTATCCGTATTATTTCATAGGCCATTTCAGGAGTTCCATATGCTGTTTCCTGAAGGGTAGTGGGATAATCGTGGAGGTATCTTTTCCAAAGGCTTTCGCTGTGAATATGAATAATGGCATTAACAGCAGGGCACGATTGGTATATGGCTCCATGACTGAGTGATTCGGAAGAAGCTTTTGTTTGGCCAATGCACTGCAAGCTATTTTTTTCAATGTCGTAAGAAATTACCCGGGAGTAATCATTTTCAGATAATTCGTCAATGTGTCCGGTAGCAGAGCCGGTAATAAAAAATTGGTTTGTTTGGGTAGCGCGGATGCTAATATTTCCATAACCAATACCATTTGGAAGCGCACCAATTAAATGTAAGTCGAAAAGGGTTTTTCTCCAATGCTGAAGGGCTTCAAAATCTGGTGGGGAAATATGGATTTCTTCCTTTTTCCAGTCGCACTGAAACTTAATATATCCTTCGGAAGTGCTCATCTCTGAACTTTTTCAGGAAAGAGTCGGAGTATACTTTCTCTTGTAGCCTTACAAATACCACGTTCGGTAATAAGGGCTGTTATTAGTCGGTAAGGAGTAACGTCAAAACCATAATTAATTGCATTGCAGTTACAGGGCAACGTATCTATTGCGGTGATTATATTATTGTTCATTCCTTCTACAAATCTCACTTCTGATGGATCGCGCAGCTCAATAGGGATTTGCTTAATTCCATCCGTTATATCCCAATCGATGGTTGAAGAGGGTAATGCTACATAAAAAGGTACATTATTATCGAAAGCTGCCAGTGCCTTAAGGTAGGTGCCAATTTTATTGGCAACATCACCCGTTACGGTAGTGCGGTCACTTCCCACAATTACAATATCGACCATGTTATTCTGCATTAAATGGCCACCGGTATTATCGGCAATTACAGTATGTGGTACACCATGCTGTCCGAGTTCCCAGGCTGTAAGTCGGGAGCCCTGGTTTCGGGGTCGGGTTTCGTCTACCCAAACGTGTAGTTTTATTCCCTTATCGTGGGCAAAATAAATAGGAGCTGTGGCGGTTCCATAATCGATACACGCCAGCCATCCGGCATTGCAATGGGTGAGAATATTTACAGTTTCCCCTTTTTTAGCTTTGCTTAGTTTTTCAATTAACGGAACACCAAATTCGCCAATACGTTTACAGTTGTTCAGCTCTTCCTGCACAATTGCCAATGCTTCCTTTAAGGAATTTTGGGAAACATTCTTAGTATCCGAGGTGCAAAGTATCACATTCAAAACCCTGTTGACAGAATAAGAAAGATTAACAGCAGTTGGACGGGATGCCTTTAAATAAGAGGCAATTTCTTCATAATACTTTAAATCTTTTATAGTCTTGGTATCCTCTACTGAAGCAAGATACATTCCCAGGGCGCCGGCAGCGCCTATAAGCGGAGCTCCGCGAAGGTGCATGTCGCGAATAGCAATATACATCGATTCCACTGTTGAAATGTTTTCTATTTCAAATCGAAAAGGAAGGAACCGTTGATCAATAATCTGAACAATTTTAGGATTTTCGGGATGAAGCCAGATGGTATGATAGATTTTATTTCCGACTTTCATAAGCTGCTTATTTCAGACCCTTATCAATAATATCCCGAACCTTGTTCATCTCTTCCAGCAATTCTTCGCGGTTTTGAGATTTCAGCACTAATGGTGGATGAATGGTTAAGGAAATGCATCCTGGATAAAAGGTGGTGTTACCCGGTTTCATAATGTCAAAAGAACCATTGATGGTGACGGGAACAACAGGAAGTCCGATTTCCTGAGCGGTTACAAAAGCACCTCTTTTAAAAGTCCCAATTTTACCGGTTCGTGTACGGCTTCCCTCCGGAAAAAATATCACTGATGCTCCCTCGTGAAGAAGTTTTCCGGCAGTTTCAATTGTTTCGGCAGCTTTTACGGCATTGGACCTGTCGACCGAAATGTGCCCAACTTTTTTACAAGCATAGCCTAAAAAGGGAGTGCGCATCAATTCTTTTTTCATCATCCAGCGGATATCGCGTCCCAAAAAACCATACATGGAATAGATATCGTATGCACTGGCATGATTGGCTACAAATACATATGATTGGGTTTTGCTGAGATGCTCTTTTCCCGAAACGGTAACCCATACAAACGACAATAAGCAAGTACCCTGTGCCCAGATTCTTCCCACAAAACTACCTGCTTTTTGTCCAAAAGCTAAAGCAAAAATAATGGCAGAAATTGAACTCAATACCATCCATGCGATTGCTAATGGATAGAAAAAGAGATAAACGTAAATAGGGAACAAAAACCGGATCAGAAATTTCATGTGTAGCAGTTATGCAGTTGTTTATTGTAATTTGATTCGGACAAATATAACAAAATACCGAATCGGTAAAATAATAAACCCCTGATAGAATTTCATCCTGTCAGGGGTTTATATTTAAATCACGAATGGATATTTTATTGTTTCACACCAAACTTATAAACAGTTAACTGGTAATACTTTTCGCCTGGGTTTAATACTACAGTCGGAAAGTTAGGTTTGTTTGGGGAATCGGGATAATGTTGTGCTTCGAGGCACATACCCCAATGTTTTTGGTAAACAATGCCATTATGGCCGGTAATTGTTCCATCGAGGAAATTTCCCGAATAAAACTGAACACCCGGCTCCGTTGAGAACATTTGTAAGAAGCGTCCACTGGTGGTATCCAACACTTCAGCAACCGGACCATAAGTGCCTTTAGCCTTTGAAAGAATAAAGTTATGGTCGTAACCTCCTTCAACATTTCCAATTCTTTCGCCAATAGTATGTGGAGTAGTAAAATCGAAAGCAGTACCTTTTACCGTTTCAATCTTGCCGGTAGTAATAAGGCCAGCATCAACAGGAGTAATAGAATCAGCAAAAATAGTCACCTGGTGGTTTAAATTACTTTCTTTTCCGCCTGTCAAATTGAAATAACTATGGTTAGTCAGGTTTATAACAGTTGGCTTATCGGTTTCGGCATTATAATAAATTTTCAGTTCGTTTGCATCGTTCAAAACATAGGTTACCGTGGATTTTAATGTTCCGGGGTAGCCTTCTTCCATGTCAACACTGGTGTAAGTTAACTGAAGCGCTACACTATCTTTGGTATACAATTCGGATGCATCCCAAACTCTTTTGTCGAACCCGGCTAAGCCGCCATGTAAGGCATTTTCACCATTGTTTATAGCTAATTTATATTCTTTACCTTCGAGTTTAAATTTTCCTTTACCAATGCGGTTTGCATATCGACCCACCAAGGCACCAAAATAAGGGTTTGGTTTCTGATATAGGGAAAGACTGTCAAATCCTAATACCACATTCGCTAAACTGTCGTTTTTATCTTTTGTAAGAATAGAAGTTACAATTCCTCCATAATTGGTAATGGAGACTTTCATGCCATTAGCATTAGCAAGGGTATAAAGAAAAACATCTTTTTGGTCTACTTTTCCCCAATTCGTTTTCGAAATGGTTAGGCTGTCGGTCTGTTTTACTTCTTCCTGTTTTTTACTTGTACACGAAGAAAATGCTACGGTAATGCAGCACAATAAAATAATAATACGGTTCATGTTAATACTTTTTTTGGTTAATGTTTCAAAAGTATGAAAAAAACAGCATGAAAGGATGGAAACGCTCTATTTATTGCACTGCATACATTTCATGTGCAATAAATTATTATTTTCGGGAAGTGCTACCATAAATTATTTCCTTTGCCCATATTTGCATGTTTTCAACAGGTAAGTTGAAAACATGGAGGTAATAAAAGTGAAGTAAAGATAAATTGTTAAAATATAGGCATATATGAATATTCTCGATATCGTTATATTAATAATATTGGCCTGGGGAGCTTTTCGCGGGTATACCAAAGGTTTTGTATTACAGATTGTGACATTTATTGCATTGGTTATTGGCATTTTAGCCAGTATTAAATTCTCGGGGGTTATGGCCGGTTTTTTAAGCGATAAGCTCGATATTACCGGAAAATACCTTCCGGTCCTCGCCTTTGTACTGGTTTTTATAATGGTAGTTGTTGCGGCGCATTTAATAGGATTGCTTCTTACACGTTTTTTTGAAATGGTTGCCATGGGCTGGTTGAACCGCTTGGGAGGTATTGCATTTGGCGTGCTTAAAATGGCCTTAATTGTTAGCGTACTTTTTGCGATTCAGCATCGGATAAGAGATAGGGTAAAGGTTATCCCCGAAACACAAACTAAAGAATCATTGCTTTACCAACCTATAGCCAGCATTGCTCCGGCTATATTTCCATATCTGAAATTTTTGAATTTGGAGCAGAAAATGAAAGAAATAAAATTTCCATCGGCTAACCCTAAAAAATAATTTCCGGGAGGAATGAACATTGACTTATTGTATGTTATAATCTAAAAGTCATAGAACTTGTAATTATAATTAATACAACAATATGAAAATTGTTCTTTATTAAGTAATAAAAATACTGCAATTTTGTCCGGGATAATATTGATCTGCTTTGCTCAAAATAATTAAGTCAAAAATTTCAATAATATATTTGCTAGAGTAGAGGGTGATTGCTTTTAGTTGTAAAATGTTTTTATTTTTCCATGACCATGTCTAATTATAATCCTGCTGGAATTCCTCATTCCACAATAATGAGGGTTCCATTATATCTTAAATTATTGAAATCGATTCGTCAACAGAATAGATCTTTTATATCGAGCAATAATATAGCTGGTAAACTGGGTCTGGACGCGGATCTTGTACGAAATGATTTTATTGCCTTACAAATTCCGACGGGAGATGATACCATCCATGAAACCAACAACCTGATTAAAGAGTTGGAAGTGATAAATGGGGAGGAAAATTACAAGGAAGCTTTTTTATTAGGCATCAACAGTACAGCAATAAATGTGTTAAATGATAAGATTTTCAGCGACGGTTTCGTAAAAGTAATTGCCCTGTTTGACAGTAACCCGGTAGCCGTTTCTAAGCTGATTGAAGGTGAAAAAGTATATGAGCTTATTGATTTAGCTGGTTTGGCTAAGAGGCTGCACATTATAAACGCTATCATTACCTCAGATGCTGCAGATGCTCAAAATTATGCCGATGTATTAGTAGATGCCGGAATCGAAGTTATTTGGAATTTTTCGGGTGTTCTGTTGACTGTTCCTCTCCCTATTATGGTAAATAACCTGGAAAAGCATTACGAATCCTGAATGTGAAATGACTCAAAGTCCCGAAATAACAATTTGCCTGGGAAGTAGTTGCTTTTCCCGTGGGAATAATCAAATCCTTCAAATAGTTAAAGATTACTTAACCGAAAATCATTTGAATGGGGAGGTAGGTTTTAAAGGGCATTTGTGTGCCGACAATTGTTGCAAAGGACCGGTTATAACTGTAAATGGTATTGTATACAAGGAGGTAAATATTTATAGTGTAATCGATATCTTAAACACGCATTTCAGTAATAACTTATAACATTGTTATGCAAAATCAGGTAATTTATACTGAAAAAAATAATTGTCAGGACTGCTATAAATGCGTAAAGCAATGTCCTGTAAAATGTATTAAAATTGAAGATAACAGTGCTTCCGTTATTAATAAGCTTTGTCTTTATTGTGGCAGGTGTATATTAAGTTGTCCTGTAAAAGCAAAGAAATATCGGAAGGAAATTCAAAAAGTTCAATGGATGGTCGATTCGGGCGAAAGGGTTATCGCATCTGTCGCTCCATCGTACCTGGCCGATTTTGGGAACATTACCCCGCAACAATTTATGCTTGCACTCGAAAAGCTTGGATTTCATGCCGTTTCTGAAACCGGATCGGCCGCAGAAATCGTTGCACAAGAATCGTTAAAATGGTTACAGGAACAACCCAATGGAGTATACTTCTCCACATGCTGCCCAGCTGTTGTGAATTATATAGGCATTTATGCTCCCGATTTACTACCCGGAATGGTACCTGTTGTTTCACCAATGGTTGCTCATGCCCGGCAAATTAAAGATACTTTTGGCAAAGAGGTAAAAGTAGTATTTATTGGCCCTTGTATTGCCAAAAAGCAAGAAAGCGATCAAATGACCGACGCTGTTGATGCTGTCCTTACTTTTCATGAGTTGCAGGAATGGATGGACGATGAGCAGATTAACCCCTCAAGCCTAACTGGGAACTTGAAAGACAATTTTCTGTTTGGTTTGGCTGGAAAAGGAAACTTATTTCCGGTGGATGGAGGAATGATATCGAACATGAAAAATGATGTGAGTATAACCGAAGTTTCGTTTATGACATTTTCAGGGATGAATAATATCCGCGAAATTGTCAATGATATTCCTGGCTGGGAAAATAATGGAAAACTTTTTTTGGAGTTGATGGCTTGCGAAGGTGGTTGCATTAAAGGACCAGGTTCGGTAAGCAAAAGAGGAATTGTTTCCAAACGTTCAAAGCTGGTATCGGGTTATCAGACATTAAAAGATTTGAAACTGGAATCTTCAGTTTTAACAACCGGAGCTACTAATTATAACCGGCAGTTTGAAAATTTTCAACAAGCAATTTCCTGTGTTCATTCCGAAGAAGAAGTTCAGGCGCTTTTAAACTCCATGGGCAAATTATCGGAAAAAGAGGAGTTGAATTGTTCGGGGTGCGGTTACGATAATTGCCGCGAATTTACACGAGCATTGCTCGATGGCAAAGCTGAGCGTACTATGTGTATTTCTTATATGCGTCATGTGGCACAAGATAAGGCTTCTGTATTGTTACGCAAAATTCCGTATGGCGTGGTAATGGTCGACGAGCACCTAAAGTTGCTGGATTGCAACCAAAAATTTGCCGAAATGCTTGGACCTGACATTAGTCTGATTTTCGAAAGTAATCCGGGAATGGCAGGAGCCGATCTAAAAAAGCTGGTTCCTTACCATAAGTTATTTACCAATTTACTTCAATCGGGCGAAGAAATTGTTGAACAGGATATTCGCGATCAGGGGAATTATCTGCATGTTTCAGTTATAAGTATCCAAAAATACAAGCTGGCATACGGAATCATTCAAAATCTGCGTGAACCCGAAATTCACAAAGAAATTATGGTGCAGCGAATCAGGGAGGTATTGAAACAAAACATGGAATCGGTGCAGCGGATTGCTTATCTTTTAGGTGAAAATGCATCGTTTACCGAAAGCATGCTCAACACCATTGTCGAAAGCTCCCCGACGAATGAGGGGAGTTCAAAATAAAAGGATATGTTTAGTCACGAACGCACCGGAAAGTTGTTTGTAGAAATTGGATTTTGCCAGGAGCATAAAGCAGGTAATCTGGTTTGTGGCGATACATTTATGATGCGCTTGATGAAAGGGGAGAACCGCTATGTTTGTGTTCTCAGCGATGGTTTGGGCAGCGGCATTAAAGCCAATGTGCTAAGCACCATGACAGCCTCCATGGCAATGAATTTTATAATGCTAAACGAACCGCTGATACAATCGGCTCAAAATATCATGAATACGCTACCGGTAGACAGTGTTCGTAATATCAGCTATGCAACCTTTACCATTGTAGATGTATCGGCAGATGGTGAGACAACAGTTGCCGAATTTGATAATCCTTCGTACATACTTCTTAGAAATGGTAGCATTTCTGATATCTCTAAAGAAATTATTGAGTTACCGGAAGATCAGAATTCCCGAAAAATATTCTATTCCCGATTTAAATTATTCCGCGAAGATAAAATTATTCTTTTCAGTGACGGTGTTCAACAATCGGGCATGGGACAGATGCAGTTCCCATTTGGTTGGGAACGCGATGGAGTTTGTAATTTTGTAAACGAGCTGCAAAAAAAGAACCCGGGCTTGTCGGCACGAGAAATGTCCAAACGAATTGTAAAGCGTGCTATTGCAAA
>Ga0316608_1001180_pt1 | contig 10756 bp, 7 predicted proteins | sample MIS2016152B_MG_FD_207673 | JGI IMG/M metagenome (GOLD analysis project Ga0316608, IMG submission 207673) | Microbial mat bacterial communities from Middle Island sinkhole, Lake Huron, Michigan, United States - MIS.2016.152B | ecosystem: Environmental > Aquatic > Freshwater > Lake > Sediment... | reverse complement strand
CTCGCTTTGCCGTAATATTGACACCTCAAAAATAATAAGGAGTAGGAAATAAGGAGTAAGAAACTACTCCCTACTCCCTACTCCTTACTCCTTCCATGAACCAAAAAATTTCACACTGTTCTTTTTGTGGACAACCTTTTGCCGCAGACCAGGCCTGGCCGCGTACCTGTGCGGCCTGTCATAACATTACATTTTTGAACCCAACCCCAGTGGCGGTCATGCTCGTGCCAGTGGATAACGGGTTATTACTCATTCGGCGGGGCATTGAACCCAATAAAGGTAAATTGGCCTTGCCAGGCGGCTTTGTTGATTTGGGCGAGAGTTGGCAAGCGGCAGGGGCGCGGGAGGTTTTGGAAGAGACGGGCATCCAAATTGCCCCTAGCCTCATCCACATATTCGCGGTTCATAGCACGCCCAACAACGCCTCCATCCTCATTTTTGGCCTGGCCGCGCCTATGTTGGCCGCGTCATTACCACCATTTACCGTAACCAATGAAACCACTGAACGGGTCATCATCACCGCGCCAACCGAGTTGGCTTTCCCCCTGCATACGCAGGTCATGCGGGAGTTTTTTGCTCAACACTCGGTTACGTTATAAACTAAAAGTAGTGGGTTCAAAATTTTGAACCCCTACTACAGTTTATAAATATTTTTATTGATTAAATAAGACGGGTCTGTTGTAAAAGGGTGGGGGTAAGGCTAGACAATAGATTATCTGCGGGGGAAAAATTGGTAATGAGAACCTCTTCATTTAGGGTTCGCTCTTTACCTGATTTTTTAACATTCATGCCCGAATACCAAGTGACAGGCGTAATGTTAAACGAATCGTACATCTGATGAATTTCAGGGAGATTGTATGAGGAGAGAATCCAATGGCATTTGGCTTGTCGCAAACGTAAGGCCAGAGTTTCATGGTCAGCCCAACTTCGCATATTATGCGTATAGTTGCAGCCATTATTGGGGTAAGGCGGGTCAATATACATTACTACTCCTGGGCGGTCATAACGGTCAAAACAAACTTGCCAATCAAGATTTTCAATAATAACGGTACTGAGTCGTTTATGAATCGGGGCCAGCCTTTCGCGTAAGGTTTTTAACGCGCCAATGAGCCGATTGCCATGCCCACCATCTTTCACGCTCGTTTGAAAACGGGGATAATCCAACTCGCCGCCCCACCCTGCCATGATAAGATAATAAAAGCGGTGGGCGCGTTGGATGTGAGTGAGTTGCGTTGGCTCTAGGTCTGCCAAACGGTCAAACTCAGCGCGTGAAACCAATTCCCATTCAAAAGAAGCAATTAATTCTTCGGGGTTTTCGCGCACAACTCGGAAAAAATTAATCAGGTCTTGGTCAAGGTCATTCAAAATTTCAACGTCACTTGGTGGCTTGGTGAATAAGACCCACGCCGCCCCTGCAAATAACTCCACATAACAACTATGTGACGGTAATAGTTCAACAATTTGCTTACGCAAGCGAGATTTACCCCCAACCCAACGAATGGGGCTATTTAATATTTTGTAATCAGTAGTTATAGACAATGTTTACTCCCTAAATCCTTACCTATGGGAAAGGATTTTACCCATTTATTGAGTTAATGTCAAATTTGTACATAGAGCATGCAACGATTTGGTGAAAAATTACGTTTCTTGAGAAAACAACATCAAATGACCTTGCAAGAAGTTGCGACAGCGTTAAATATAACCTCTGATGGTTTTATTAGCAATTTGGAAGCAGGTAGAAAAAAACCTTCCCTTGAGGTGGTGATTAAACTGGCGCGCCTATTTCAAGTCTCACTTGATAATTTATTGTTAGATGAATTGGAGTTGAACGAAAAATAATCCATGTCATTACTGCCCATGATAACCACTCGCTATGTAGAAAAATTACGTCTTGCTTTAAGTACCTATCAAGATGGAACAGGTCAATTAATGGAACAAGATAAATCTCTGCCTGGTTGGCGGGATTTTGAACGCTCAGTCGCGTTGGCTTTTGATGGCCTAACGAGTGAAAGTAAAGCGATTTTTGATGTGTTAGTGCCACTTGATACTAGCCATCAGTATTACGGTATTTCATGTAAGATGAGACGTACTTTGAACGATACCTTAAGGACGGGTCGCGTGACTTTAGAACTCTCCAATTCGTCAGGCAAGTTTTGGGACGAATTGAAAAAACATAACCTTTCAGAAGAAAACTATGCTCTTTATCCGCAAATCGCGGGTAAATTACTCCTTAACTTGGTTGAAAGTTGGCATGAACATGAACTGACCATTGATTTAGCCCGTAGCTTTTATTTACTTTTGCAATGGGATAATAAACTTAGTCGCTATCAACTCTATCAGTTTTCACTCAAACTACCAAATCCTGAAACCCTCAATTGGCAAGTTTTAGGGCGTAGGTTGATTGGTTACGATGAGCAAGGTAAACTCTTTGAATGGTACGGTTTTTCAGGTGGACAACTCAAATATTATCCCCTGGTCACGCAAGCTACATGGACTTCCGAAATTTTTCATTTAGAACCTTTACCACCCAATGATTTAGGCTATGGACTACAGCGCAAAATCATGGATTATTTTCCCGAATTATGGCAAAAAACAAACACAAGGATTTAACATTGACACCTCCAAACGTCATCACCCTCATTGAAGAAACCACCCAAAAAGGGCTACCCAAATTGACCCTGACTCAGTTGGGGTTGACGAAATTGCCCCCAGAAATTGGGCAGTTGACGCAGTTGAAACATTTATATCTCTATCAAAATAATCTGACTCATTTGCCATCTGAAATTGGGCAATTGGTTAGTTTGACCCAATTGGCAGTCAATAATAACCGCTTGCAAAAATTGCCCGCCGAAATTGGACAGTTAGCCAATTTAGAACGACTCTATTTATTCAAAAATGAGTTGACCCGTTTACCCGTTGAGATAGGTCAATTGAGAAAGCTAAATTACTTAACATTACTCAATAATCGCCTCACCATGTTGCCACCTGAGATTGGACAATTACAGCAACTAACAAAACTCCATTTGGGCGGGAATCAATTAACTCAACTGCCCGTTGAAATCGCCCAATTAAGCAACCTAACGGAGTTGTGGCTCAGTGGCAATCGGCTGACCACGTTGCCTGATGAAATTAGTAATTTAACTCAATTAACCTATCTGGATATTTCAGGCAACCACATCCACCGTTTGCCGCATCATATTCGCGAATTGCCTGGCTTGAAAATTGATGGCTGGGAAGATGATTAAGAAATAAAAAGAGCGTCCCATAAACAGGACGCTCTTTTTATTTAGCTACTGCTTCATCATTGTTATCTTACTTCGCGGCGCGGGTAATCACTGAACGGGCAAGGCTTTGCGTGCCAGTGTGGGTGTAATAATTGGTACTTAAATCCAAAAATGCCCCTAAATAATCGAGCTTATCATCACTAAAATCAATGTATTTTTGTAAGCTAGAAGTCACATTTTGCGGTGTGAGGTTATGGGAAGTGCGGAATTTATCTAACCAACCCTGTGCCGCAGAGAAGCTATCTGTAATAAAGGCAAATTTGCTGACATTATCGCCACCAGGAATCGCCTCACTCAATTGCCCAAAAACAGGGTTATTGCTCACGCCTGAAGCCCCGGTACTCTTCACCAGGTCTAACCCTTTCTGGGCAAAGTTAGGGCCGAGGGGAATCAAGCCGTCCACACAAACCAGCGCGGCCATTCGCATGAGGTTTTCGCGGCTATAGCTCCCGAGATTACCCGTAAACTCTTTAATCCCGTCACGGTCGCGGGGCAGGCCATGAATTTGGCAGAAAGCCACCAACTCCACCACCAATTTGATAGAAAGGTCAACGGCTTGGGCGGTGTCGGGCTTCGGGGTGAGGCGATTGAGGAAGGATAAAAAGCCAATTTTCTCGCCCACTTTGCTGGCGAGGGCGGCCGCGCCTAACGCAGAATCGGCCTTATCCACCAGTTGATAATACCACATGGCACGTTGATAGCCACTGCTAGGGTCGTTATAAATGGTCAGGGCGCGTTGGCGAATCTCCTCCACCACTTGCGGGTCACTCTCGCCCGTAATTTTTCGCACGGCATTATCAAACCCCGTAATATTTTCCCACTGCCCAGGCACCGCAAAATCAAGCCCCTTGAGCATGTAGGTGGTCACATTGGTTTGGGGTAATTTATCCATCAAACTAACAATTGAACTCATAATCGTATCTCCTTTAGATACACTTAGTAATGTTATGATTGAAATAGAGTCAGTCGGCGTAACTTGACCAAAGTTAGTATAGGTTTGTTGGGTTAAATAGGGATTAAGAAAACTGTTATTGTCGGGAAAGACGACGCTAATGACATGGCTATTTAATTCCTATTCCTTAGGCAATATTTCCTTGCCGTATTAAGTAACCGAAAGCCCCACAGGGTAACTTACCCTGTGGGGCGTTTTATTGTTTAGCGTAATTTACAACCAGCTTGCTATTTCTTAAACACAACAGGTAAGTAAATTACATTTACTTTAGGCGTACTATCCACAATGGTCAACACAGCCGCGTGAGGCGTACCGAGTTTGATATGGGTAGCATTGCTCAAAGCCAGATTAATGGTTTCATCAATCTCTTTGAGTTTATCATTAAGAATAGTGACCTTAAAGGTTTGTGTAAGGCTGCCATGCGCAAAAGTGACTGTGCCTGTAACGGGCATGTAATCACTGCCGATGGTCGCGGTGCCAGTGATGGCGGCATAATTAACCGTAACGGTTTGGGTTAAAGCCGTACTAAGAGTTACGGTCACAGTCGCTGAACCGACACTTTCATTGACTTGGTACTCCGTTGCGCTAAATTGCACGGTAGGAATGTCTAATGGGACTAATTTCAAATCTAGGTCGGTGACTGCTGAAGGAACACCCACCACAGGGCTAACTAAACTTTCGTAACCATCGGCTTCTACCGTAATATACCAACAGCCTGCGGCCACGTCCCACGCATAATGACCGCGATTATCCGTTATTAACGGGTTCGCGGCGGGGTCAATTTCACCTGAATTTGGGTCAGCCAACTGCCCTAATTGGACAGGCGCAGCTTGAGTCCACGGTTCGCCAGGGGCTTTGGAAAGATTAGATTGGCAGGTCTTTTCGGCCTCATCACTTGGCCCCAATTTGGCGCGCCACTCTGGAACTTTATAAAGCAAAACAACTGCCCCAACGACTGGTTCACCCGTCTTAATATTCGTAACATAGCCACTGGGGTCATAGAGTTGAATCTTACCCACTGTTTCAGTTTGGGCTTGACCGCCACATGTCCATGTTACTTTGAGATTACCACTCTTCACTTCTGCTTGCGGAATGGTAGCTGAATATTGGTCGCTGCCTGTTTCATGACTCATAGCGTAAGAAGTTGAATCAAGCCATAACTTTACTTCACTCGGCTGGCTATTGTCCGTACAGGTGACAGCCTTCGTAATGGTAATATCAGCCTTTTGGCTATTAATTTGATTAAAGGTCACCTGACCCGTTTGAGGGTCAACAGCCACATACCCATTCTCTGAAGTGACCTCAGCCAACGGCGGCGGCGGACTCGCGAGTTGAGCGTCTACGTAAGAGGTCTCGCCCAAAACTACGGGGACGGCCTTCGCGTCATCTTGTTTCAAAGCATTACTATGATATTCGCTAATATGTTGGTAACTCCAATCGTTAAATTGGACGACATAATTACCATTCTTTAAGCGACCGACATCATACCGCCCTTCAGCATCGGTTGAAGCCCAACCGCCCCATTCCCACCACCAGCCTGACCACCAACCAGAGGTACGGCGTTGGACATAAATGCTAATATTGGGTAATGGGTTGCCCGATTCATCTGTTACCACCCCCGCGATGTGTCCACCGTCAGACAAGGTAATATTAACATCAGACACGGTACTCATGTCAGCAACCGTCACATCGGTTGCATTATCAAGAGTTTCACTGTTGGGATAGAAGATTGAGAAATATTGACGATAACCGTCATCAGAGAAACTCAATCGATATGTTCCCCCCGTTAATGAGCTAAGGTCATAACGCCCATCCGCATCGGTGTGAACGGAATTAACCCAATTCCACCAACCCCACCAGAAATAGTAGTTAACATATTGGTAAGCCACCACCGAAACATATGGCACGGGATTACCATTACGGTCAGTGACTCGCCCTTTGATGTGGCTACCGTCACGTAACGTCATGTTAGCAGTAACATCACTGCCTGCTGGCACTGCCAAATCAGTGGCTTTTTCAATCTCACTCTGCTGCGGGTAATATTGCGTTTGATAACGGCGCGGCCACGAGCTATAATCGTAGAAACCTAAACGATATGTACCGTTAAGGTTATTTAACTCATAGTTACCGTCTCCATTAACATAAACTGAACTCGCCCACTCCCAATAACGCCATTCTTTGTTATATTTGTGGGCGACCACATATAAATTTGTTACAGGATTGCCATTTGAGTCAACCACTTTACCCTTCACATGCCCTCCTGTTAACATCACCGCATTGATGTCAGTCAGCGTTTCCCCTGAATTAACGACCACATTAGCCGACTCTTCAAGGGTGGTATTGTTAGGATAATATAACGGAGGGTATCGTCCAGGCCAATATTGCCAATCAAAGAAGCCCACGCGATAAGTTCCGCCTAGCCCTTCAATTTGATATTGTCCGTTACCATCGGTTTGAGCATACCCCGCCCATTGCCAATAGATACCATTATGTTGCATAACTTGAACATAAACGCCTGTCAGAGGATTACCTGCTTGGTTCGTGACTTTACCCGTTATCCGCCCTGGTTCACCCATTGAAACATCAATGCCCGTTGTGGTTTGCCCCGCCATCACCTGAACAGGCGTGGCTTGCTGGGCATCGGCGGTATTTTGGTAATATTTCGCAGGATATTGACGATTAGGCCAACGCCAATCTTGGACACTCACTTGATAGATACCTTCATTAAGGCCACTTACTTGATAGCTACCGTCACTATCGGTCTGCGCCCAACCGCCCCAACTCCCGCCATAAATGGCACTCGTTAGCGTTGAGCTATAACGCATAACCTGAACTGAAATGCCACTCAAGGGTTGACCTGTTGGGTCTTTAACCACCCCCGTAATACGACCAGGTGATTGGAAATTCCCGTTAATCGTTAACTTGGCACTAGAGGTCAGGTTAATATCGGTGGCACTATCCAAATCACTCGCATTTTGATAATACATTGCGGGATATTGCGAAGGCCAATGTTGCCAATCGAAAAAGCCCATGCGATACATGCCAACGGGCAAATCGAAGAATTGATAATGACCGTTATTATCGGTTTGGGTGCCATTCGCCCAATTCCAATGGTCATTGTTATATCGGTAAACATAAACATAAATTCCCGATAAAGTCCGTCCATCACCCATGACCACCCCTTCAATCGTGCCTTCATCTGGCGTAAGGTTACTGAGAACACTGACCATGACCGTTTTGGTAACCACGCTCACCGCGTTACTCGCCACCACCGTGACCGTATAACTGCCTGTTACGGCGTAGGTATGCTGCACGGCTAGGCCATTCGCGGTTGTCCCATCGCCAAAATCCCATTGATAGGCTACATTATCACCTGATTGGGTGGTCGCGGTGAAATGGGTCATACCACCAAAGAGAGTTGGGCTATCGCTCATAACCACCAAACCACTGATGGGGTTGGGCTTAACAATCGTAACAGTTACCGCCTGCCCCGTCGCGCTATAGCCACCACTCGCCACCACTGAATAATTCTCATTGATAACGGTATCGCTTGCCATGACCGTAAAGGTTACGATTGCGCTACCTTTCGCGGGCAATTCAGCCATTGTCCAATCGATGGTGTTGCCATTCAGCGTTCCACCATTAAGATAAGTTGCGCCAAGTGGCATGGGGTCGCTAATGGTCAAATTCGTCGCAGATTTAAGGCCATTATTAAAGACTGTTAATGTGTATTCAATGGGATTACCTTGTTGCACACTCACAGGTGCGCTCTTGCTCAGGCTTAATGATACGGGGCTAACCACGCTAACCACAGTTGTTGCCGTCTGAGAACCTGATGTATTTGTTGCGCTAACGACAGCCGTATAACTGCCAATTGTGGAATAGGTATGACTGACCACCGCCCCACTGCCGCTACTGCCATCGCCAAAATCCCAACGGTAGGTCACACCGTCACCCGCCGTAACGGTGGCATTTAGGGTTGTTACATCACCTAAAGCGGTTGGCCCGTTATTACTCGCCGTCAAACCCGCTATCGGTGTATTAAGAATAGTTACTAATACCGTAGCGATTAGGGTATTAATCGAATTACGCACCGTAACGGTGGCCGTAAAGATACCCGCTTGAGCGTAACTATGCGTTACGGTTGCGCCACTGCCCGTAGTCCCGTCCCCAAAAGTCCAGCTATAGCTAATGCCACTCCCTGCGGAGACTAAGGCACTCAAAGCCACAGGGCTATTGACCACTTTAGGGCCATCATTACTCGCTGTTAAGCCGACAATCATAGTATCACTTATCGGGGCCGCCTGAATGACCACAGTCGTATTCGCGGCAACTGCGCCTATCGTGTTACTTGCCGTAACAATGGCGGTATAGGTGCCTACGGTGGTATAGGCATGATTCACTGAAATGCCCGTTGCCGTCAAGCCGTCGCCAAAACTCCAATTATAAACCACATTACTGCCTCCCGTAATGGTGGCATTAAGCGTTGTTGCATTGCCAATAATGGTTGGGCTATTGTTACTTGCACTCAACCCCGTAATGGGGGCATTGCTAACAATTACGGTAGTGCTGGCCGTAGCCGAACCTTGACTGTTACTTGCCGTAACGGTAGCGTTATAACTGCCTAGCGCGTAAGTATGATTAACGGCTGCGCCACTGCCCGTAGTGCCATCCCCAAAATTCCAACTGTAACTAACGTTATCGCCTGTCGTGACCGTTGCGTTTAAGGTGGTGGCTCCGCCCAACGCCGTCGGGCCGTTATTGCTGGCCGCAAGTCCCGTAATGGCTGCGGGCAACACACTAACGGTGGTCGTGGTAGTCGCGGTATTAATGGAATTACTCGCTGTTACTATAGCGTTATAACTACCAATTACGGTATAAATGTGATTAACCGTAACCCCGCTGCCCGTAGTGCCATCGCCAAAATTCCAGGTATAGCTGATATTACTGCCCGTTGTAACGGTAGCTTGCAACGTGGTTGCGCTGCCGCGTGAGGTGGGGCCGTTATTGGTCGCGCTTAAACCCGTAATAGAGGCTTCACCTAGCGTAATGGTATGGCTATTTGAAACCACCCCGCCCACATTTTGCGCCACCACCGTCATGGTTTGCGTGCCTGTAGTTGCCCATAGATAGGTGACGGCAGCCGAACCTTGCCCACTCGTTGGCGCGGGTGTCCAGGTGTAAGTTATCGGCGCGGTGGCGGAAATGGGATTAATGGTGCTACTGAAAGGATAGGTTGTGTTTGCCAAACCCGTAATTGGGCCAGTAATGTTAATGCTGGTTGGCGTAACAATACCCATAACGGTAACGCTATAGGCAGCCCAAACAGAGTTGGTGATATTATTCACAGTCACATCAATGGAGTAAACCCCCGTATTCGGCCATTGATAAGTTGCATTGGAAGTGCCGTCTCCACTTATTGGGGTGGGATTCCACACGTAACTAATCGGCTGCGTGGCGGTGATAGGGTCAGTGATAACGCTATAGTTATAAAGCGTATTGACCATGCCTGATGTTGGCCCCGAAATAGCAGCACTGTTGAGGGGGATAATGGGCGCGTCAATCGTAATAGTATAAAACCCATTGACGGTACTGGTAATGTTATTAACCGTAACAACGGCACTATAGACCCCTGTTGACGGCCAGCTATAGGTGACATCAGGCGTACCTTGTCCGCTATTAGGTGTAGGCCACCAATTATAACTAATCGGGGTCGTGGCGGTTATCGGGTCAGTGATGACGCTATAGTTATAAAGCGTATTGACCATGCCCGTTGTGGGGCCATTGATGGTGGCACTGTTGAGGGGAACAGCAAGTGAATCAACCGTAATACTATAAAACCCATTGACGGTACTGGTAATATTACTTGCTGTAACAACAATGGTTTGTAGCCCCGCACTAGCCCACTGATAGGTAACATCAGGCGTTCCTTGCCCACTATTAGGCATAGGTGACCAAATATAACTAATGGGGGTGGTGGCGGTTATCGGGTCAGTGATGACACTATAGTTATAAAGCGTATTGACCATGCCCGTCGTGGGGCCGTTGACGGTGGCACTATTTAAGGGAATAGCTACTACTGGCGTGGTAATCATTACGCCATAACCCGCCGAAGTAATGGCTATGCCTTCCGTATTCTCCGCCGTTACGGTAATCCATTGCTGGCCTGCCGTTGCCCAAGTGTAACTCATCATGAGCGAAGTTGTCATGATATTAGGAATGGAAAAAACGCTCTGGTTTGTAGCCTCCCACACGTATGTAATGGGTATAGTGGCTGTAACATCTACCATGGTGATAAAATTATAAGTGGTATTGACCATACCAGAGGTTGTTCCGCTAATAGCCACCGAACTTATGGGGCCCTGGGCTAACGCAGGGTGCGCGCCAAAGGGCGTGGGAACATTGCCAAGCATCAGGGGTAAACTGAGTACACCCATGAGTAAGCTCAAGGCTAAGGTTGTGGCTACGAGGAGCCGTGACAGTTCAGACTTAACGTGCTGCATAACAATTTTTCTCCTTA
>Ga0316608_1001179_pt1 | contig 10757 bp, 13 predicted proteins | sample MIS2016152B_MG_FD_207673 | JGI IMG/M metagenome (GOLD analysis project Ga0316608, IMG submission 207673) | Microbial mat bacterial communities from Middle Island sinkhole, Lake Huron, Michigan, United States - MIS.2016.152B | ecosystem: Environmental > Aquatic > Freshwater > Lake > Sediment... | reverse complement strand
CCACCTCGCTCATGTGGTAGTCCCGATTCGGGATTCTTTAAGTGACAGAAGATAAAAATCACTACATTTAGATCAAGAGCCATAGCAGAAAGTTCCTGAGCAATCTCCTGTAGTTTAGTATTAGCATCTGCTGCATTGACACCATTAGTTAGGTTAGTAATAGGGTCAATAATAATGGCTTTACATCCTTCTTGTGCTGCCTCTCTAATATCCGATTTAAGCGTATCCCATCCTACATGTTGGTATAGATTTAACATCATAAGATTGCTACCAATTAGATCAGCAGCTTGCTCAAATGCCTCATCATCAAATTGCTTAGAAGGATCATGGAAGAATTTACCAACCATCTTACCTGCTACAAGCTTAAATGTCTTTACATTAGATTCCTCTGGCTTACATAGAAATACCTTCCACCCATGTTCTTTAATACAATGTGCAGTGATGGCATTAACCACCTCACTCTTACCCATCTTAGGAGCAGCACCAATGTAGATAGTTTCACCTAAGCGAATACCCCTTGTAAGTTCTGTAGTGTGCTTCCAAGGCCATGAAACTCCATACTGAGGCACTGCCTTAGCTGCCTCTCTTAAATCCTCACCATGAACGATTCTGGTGTTTTTAGGCTTCTGTGCATTAAACACTACAGCATTGTAACAAGCCTTACTTCTACCTTGAATTAGGCATTCATTAGCATCCTTAGCTGGAAGAGAAGCACTAACAGCTTCAGGAAGAATAGTCATTACATCCTGAACAGCTTTCTTACCAGCTACATCATTATCAAATACGAGGATTACTTCCTTAAAGAACTCTCGTATGGACTTAGCTGCTCTTGCAATGTCCTTCGCAGCCCCTCCGCTTCCATGTGGGAGAGAGATGATAGCAGGCTCCATATCAGCATATGGAGTTCCTTTGTTATGATCTTTAAAGATTTGATATAGAGCAACAGCATCACATTCTCCTTCAGTGATAAAGAGTTTCTTAGCACCAGCCTTAATAGCCTGATCCCAGCCAAACATATCTACATCTGATTGATTACCAATGCTCCACATCTTCTTATTCTCGATGATACGTACCTTGTAAGCTACAAGTACATCATTCTTATAATAAGGATAGTAATGGAGAGTGGGTGTTACACCATCTACTTCGGATAGTCCAATTTTAATACCAAAGTGAGAGAGACTTTCCTTTCTTAATTTTCTTGCTGGTAGGTCTGTTGTGATATAGGTATCGTATATCTCTGCTATTTCCCTTTCTATTTCTTTTTGTGGGCGTCTAATAGCTACAGGCTTATAATTCTTTGGCCTGTCGTGATAAGGATCAGGAACATATGTAGAGCAAGCAAAGCAATACCCAGAGTATGTTCCATCCTCGTTCATAAATACTTGCAACCCATCACCAGAATCACATTTATCTGTCTGGTGAGGGAGTTTCTCTACACATATTCCTTTATTCATTTCTCCTCTAATTCTTTAATCATTAAACGTATTACATCTATACTTGTAAGGGTATTAATTGCGTTATCAATGATTCGCTCAATGACTTCGGATAGCACCTCCGAATTGTGCCGCTTGATGATTTCGGCGTGGTCGGGTTCGTTAAGCAGTTTCATAAATGAATCATGTGATGCGGTATGCTCTTCAAGTGCGGCTTCGTATTCTTCTTTCTTTACGTTGAATGGCGCATTCATCAGCCTATCGTCAGCGTCCCATTGCCGCTTTATAGCCTCCCGCATCTGCTGCAATGTAATCGCCAGTGCATCACGCTCTTGCAGCGCCAGAGTGCCAACACGTAAATGCTCGTCTCTGTCTTCTCTCAGCGCTGCACGCTCGACCTCAAGCTCTTTGATACGCTCGGTCTGTTGATTGATTGTGCTGTCTTTCAGTAGCTGGACGGCGGAATCTTCGGCCTCAAGCTCGGCGCACTTCTCTTTCAGCCGCTCATTCTCCGACAACAGCACGCCGTCCCCGGCGTTGACTGCGACTTCCATCAGGTATTTGTTTTCCCACTCGGCGCACTTCGGGCAAGGCTCCGCATCAACTGCGGCGAGGAAGCGGGTGGCGAAAGTTATCGCATCCGCCGGGCTAATGTAAAAGTTGCTGCCTTCCACTAGTTCATCACGTACTTCCAGCGCAATCTCTTCTACTGTTTTCATTATACACATTCTTTAAAAGCTCCTACATAAGCCTCTAAGGTTTTCCCTTGAAGCCCTGATGCGGTATTAACTTCTAAAACGTAATACGCATCTCGTGTCTTATTGTAGATAATATCCACTGATCCAAAATCTAGCCCAAGAGATTTAACAGAAAGGATAGCCATGTCTTCACATGCTTGTGTCAGAATAATCTCCTGATTAGCAAAGATGAATCCACCAGCTAGATTACGCACCTTCCAATTAACCTTATCATTAGGTACATCAAAGCTACGTGCCTTACGTTGTCTAAAGATAATCTTCCCTTGAAACACATGAACACGATACTCCTCAGTCTTAGGGATATATTGGGTATAAAGAGGGGCATCAGGAAGCTCTTGTTCATTAGAGCAGAGAGAGATACCTTCTCCTCCATGACCATTAACCTTTCCACGTACTACCACTTCCTTTCCTTTCTTGATCCACTCAATAGCTTCTTCCTTGTTGGTAGTGAATGGGGTAGTCTCCATCACTTCCTTAAATGATTCAAAGGACAGACGCTTATCAACAGCCTTCTTAATAGCATTAGGGTGATTGAGAACTACACTCTTCATCACTTCATCAGGGAGGGAGGAACATCCCCAATTAATCACCACCTTATCTTGAGAACCTTTATACCTAGAGTTCTCAAGAGCGATAAGCTTACATCCTAGAGCTTCTTTCAAAGCCTTAGCACTATCTCCACGATTGTAGCTATATAGGAATAACTTTTTCATTCTCCATCCTCATCTTCTTCATCAGGTTGCTCCTCTTCCCCCTCTTCATTAAACTCATCAAGAATAATACGTTGTTTTATTATCCGTTTCTGTGGGAGAGGAAGGAGGGCATTAGTAGTAAATTTAAAAGGAATATCAATCAAACAACTACGATTATAATCAATATCCTCATACATACTATCGTAGTAATATATATTGAAATATTCTTGGAGAGTATCTCTTGCAAATCCCTCTGTACCTTTTTTCATAGAGAGGTTGTATATATCCTCGGGAGATACATACCTAGCAATTTCTCTTAATTTAAATAGAATGTTAATCCAAGGAAGGAGAACTTTCTCATCTACTGTGCCACGTAATGCACGAAATTCTAATGTTCCATACTTGGGAAGAGAAGCTATATTAATAGAAGCATAACGGACTTCTTCTCCATTAACATGCATAATAGTATTTGGTGTGAGATATTGGAGGACACTCCCTACTAAACCTTCAGCATCCTTAAATCCTAGACAAAATCTATTACCTTTACGGGATTCACCTGCATAATTTAAAAGGGCATCCTCAAACAAGAGGTAGAGATATACAGTGGATTGAATTGTTTGAAGAGTTTCTTGTGTCATGTTCATGTGGATATGAACACTTGTTCTATATGATAAATTTAATTCAGAATCCTTTAATCGATTCTTAAGTGATTTAAGGATTAGAGGAACTTTGTTGAGATATTGTGGCCCATTACTCACATATTCGTAAGACTCTCCACGAAGAGAACCATCCTTCACAGTTACCCAGTAAGAATTATCAATCTTGGGTAAGTTTCTACCTTCTACCTCAATTTCAATTCCAATATCTTTAGAGGTGATGCATTTATCTTTCCCATATGCACCTAGAATGTCACTAAATTTCATAATTTTTCCTTAAAGCATTAGAAAGATATTCTTGACCTTTATTGAATGAGATTTTTCCATCCTCATAACATCCAACAGGACAACCTTTATAGAAGATATTCATTTTCCTATCAATTGAGAATTGCCTATCAAATGCCACCTCACATGCCATATCCTCAAACATAGTGAGAGCATCTTTAAGAGAGGGATAGTATCCTTTAATTGTAGCAACTAATTCTTTACTATGCAACTCTTTTATCGACTTATAGACTTTTTGTGACCTACCTCTTTCCTCATTATCAAGAAAATGGTATCCAGAATCAACAATAGCTAGAGATTCTAATGCTAGTCCTTGTTTATATTTACGTACTGGTTTGCGATAGAGGTAATAGGAGAAACCACGTAGATTAAGATAACCAAGTCTAACAGGTTTAAAATTATAATCTTCCTCATTAAAAGGATACCATTTACATTCACCAGTAGAGAGAGAGTAGAGTTCAAGCATCACTTTCTCATCCCTACTAATCGCCACATCTTCAACGAATACAGGAAACTCTTTATACCTAATGATGGTTTTAGCAAACATCATCTTTAAGTCATCAAGACTAGCATCTTTAAACATTACACACCTTTAGGGAAAGGGATACTCTCTGTATTGATGATTGAGAGAGCAGCATCTCTGTCCGATTGATTGATGATAGCTTGAATATCCCCATATTTCTCATAAAGCATATTACCATTAAAGAGAGAATTCATACCAAGGATAGTGTTATTATACACCCAAGCCATCAGTTCCTTGCTATTCAACCAGAAGTTACTCAGAGTACGATACTCCACACCATAGGGTTTATATCGCAAGCATCCAGCCTTACCATACATAGAGCGACGACGTTCATCCTTATCAACAAACAAGGAAGGTAGTCCAAGGTAGAAGTCTAGCTGCTTAATAACAGCATTACAACGTGCCTGATGTTGAGAATCATTCTTATCTTGTCCATCAGTCCATCCTACATGGATATGTCCTGAAGCAGTACGCATAGGACGATCACCATTAGGCTTAACATTCTCACTTTGAGTCCAAGCATTGAAATCAGGATCACATCCCAGTTCCAATGCTGCTGCTGGTTGTGCCTTCATAATCTCAGGAGTGAAATCAGCTACAGGTACAGCAAACACTTGATATTCAGGAACCATGCTCTTGAGAATATTATATACTGTACTGATGTTAGTAACAAATTCTTCACATGATTCTGCTGGCTCAATATTAAACTCAAGAGCCATACCATCAATCTGAACAGCACCCTTATCTACCTTAAAAGGATTCTTCTTATCACCGGGGATAAGATTATGTGCTGAATGAAAGACACCATCACGCTTTACAAAGACCTCGGGATCACAGCCCAGCAGGATTTTCATTTACTCATACTCCATAGAAATATTAAGGATTGGTTTTGTTTTTGAATAGTTCATAGAAATGTCACAGACAAATAAAACTTCTGTTTCAGAAGCCCAGAATTTAATTGGCGTAAGAGGAGGATATTTCTTTAATCTTTCAATAAGACTAGCAACTGTTTCCATTTACATCTCCTAAATCACACGATGAATAATTTTACCACAATGAATACATCTACACTCTTGATGAAGAAGCTCGGAATAATTCACTTGAATAGGATCAGACCAAAATCCCCAAGAATGTAATCCGAGCCAACATAAGAATTTCATTATAATCTCCTTACATTAAATACTGTTGAATTTCTGGATTAATTGCACAATCAGCACATACTGCCCCTGTTCCTTTACTTACATAATAATTATCAGGATTGTTATGGTCAATAGGGCTAGAACACCAACAGCACTCTTTATAAAAATCTCTTAAATCATCCTCTGATATTAGATTACCATCCTTATCACAAGGGGTACTATCTGTAGTAACATCCTTAATAAAAGAACTTAGATCAGCCTTATAGTGGATAAAGGCTGTGCTCTTAGTTCTCCTAGCCCCTACAATATTAATCGAACCATAGGAACCAATTAGATTGCTCACTACTTCATTGTGGAAGTAAATCCGTAAATCTCTATTAGGGAAGTCCTGATCTACACATACAAGATAAGGGCAACCACTCTCATCTTTAGTTTCAGAGACTATTTTAATATCCACAAAAGAATCAAGGTAAGAGGCGTCTAATGAGTTCTCTGTAAATAGATTTCTTTGATTTACGGATTGGTGTTTTGGGGGAGTTTGTCTAGTCGTAGTAGTCACTGTAGTCGTAACGGCTAAACCTCCCTTGATAGGGAGAGGCTCTGCTCCCTTCACCTCAGTCATATAAGGTTTTCCAATACCTTCCTGCTTCATTTCCACAATCCATTTATAATGGAAATCTTCTTGCACCATATAAACTTCAGTGTGTTTATAATCTTCTCGACCTAAGATAGATTGGAGCATCCATAGTTCAGAAGCCCAGAACACCACCTTATGATCTAAAGAGTATGTATAGTAAAGAGGACGCTCTTTGTTACGTAGAAAGTTAATACTCTTCTCTTCTTTGTTATACCATGTTAATGCCCATGCGCCTCGTGCCTTCATGATAGCTTGCTTCACACCAATCTCATCCATAGCATTAAGCAAGGCTTCAGAGTCTACATCATATTGCATGTGGCCCGGTATCTCATACTTATTGGAGAGTGTCCCATTATGGGCACCAATTAGATTGGGGGTCTCAAAAGGATGTGCATTCTTACGGGTAATCTTTCCTGTTGTAGCCCAACGATTATGCCCAATAAGGACACGAATACCACGCTTAAATATATCTGTTGTCTGCTTATTCTCAAGCAGAAGGAAAGGATCACCTACTTGTTTAGTAATAGTAGTTTCTTCATTAGTGAACACTGCTGCAATACCTGTACTATCTTCTCCTCTTAGGGAATCTACGATAAGAAGCTGTTTGAATAGCTTCTCCTCTTTAGCCATTATAAGGCCAGCACATCCAACTAATCCACAGATTTTATAATCCTCCTGCTTCTATTGGAAGCAATGATTCAATAGGTTAAAGAAATATGCACGTAGTCCGTCATAAATAGGTGACATAAATTCAGGATGGGGTTGAAAACATAGAGATTGTGTTTTCTTATAGAACACTACTTCAGGGTCAATACTATCTTGAGGAGCGATATTAGCATGGACACACTGTCCAATCATATGTTCTCTCACTCCTCCCATCTTAGCAAATGCAAGGATGGTTCCTTCATCTGAAGGACGCATCATCTGATGATGAGTGGAAGAACACATGAGAGTCTGAGAAGAAAGGACATCATACATATTATGATTACCTGTATGATTGGTAACATGCTGATACATCTTGCCACCATTCATCACATTTAAAAATTGCCCGCCCCTACAGACGCCTACCATTGGTATATTCTTACTGATACATTCCTTATACACATTAGCTTCTTGTGTATCTCTCACCATATCATTATAAGCTTTAGGATGTTTCTCTTCTCCATACATAGAAGGGGATACATCCGATCCACCAGTGAAGCATACAAGATTAGCCTTGGTAATATCTGTTACAATCTCGTACCCTTTGTCAAGAAACATATCATAATAGTCACTAGAACTACACACAATGAGTACACGTTTTACTTTAGCCATTCTTGCATCTCCTTAATTTTATTAAGCACATCGGTAGCTAGATAGGTGGAATAACTATCCCATCCTTTTCCTATAGTTTTCTTTTGTAAATTATCAAATAGGATTGAGCCTTCAAAATAGTTTGGAGAAAAAAGAGCATTCACTCTAAACTCATGAAATTGTCCAGAAGATACAGGTTTTTTATTCGTTACTTTCCAACTGTCTGTCTTAAGGATATTGATTAAATCAGGCTTAGATAAATCAGAGAAAGGTGTATGCCCTGTCCTGTATTTACGAGTGATTTTATTCCCATCTTTCTCAATATATTGGCACATACATAGAGCTAGATTCTTATCTATTCCCTTATCTACTAACCAAAAGAATGAGTTTAGATAGTATTTATATTCCCATGCACAACGAAGGAAAAAGAATCCTGCAAGAACTTGGTTACTATCGTATTTTATATTCATCTTTACACCATACCTATTAGCCACCCTGATATTTTTGGTGAGGAATACATCACTAATGAAGGAATGGTTTAACATGAAATAAAGAAATTCATTATAACGTGGATGATTGAACCAATCTCCTGTACCTTTCCTATGTTTGATAGAGAAGATGAATTCTGTAATAGGTATTCCATAATTCTTCTGTCTAAGATCAGAACAACAAATATGATAAGGAACAATAACATCTTGTCCTGTTTTAAATCTAATTCCCCATCCATTAAGCCTTCCATCCTGAGGACGAGCATCTATAGCTTTATTTAGACAAACACTAAGAGTAGGTTTCTTAATTTTCTTTTGCATATGTGTGAGCTTTCAACCAGATTTCTTCAAAGATTTCATACCCAAGTTCCTGATCAAACATAAATAGAACACGAATACGCTTTTCTTCCCACCATTTCGCAAAGGCTTCTTCCATGATTGTATCCTTAGAATAAATTTCTCAGTTGTTAACACTGGCCCGATAGCCACATCATAAGGAGAAATTGATTTAACAAACTCCTCCTTGTTAGGAAAATATCTCTTTGAAATCTTCCTGATTCCAAGATAAGTGATATATTCCCATTTGTATCCCTTCATAAATGCCCCTAGAACGCACAGGAAAGCCCCTAGAGCGATTTCTAGGGGCTAATTGATAGGATGGTATAGGTAAGACGCTTTTAACGCCTCTTATAGCGATTATGCAAGAATGAATACATCTTGATGGCTTGTGTCTGGAATACCTCGGGATGGTCTTCACTTACTTGAAGAGCCTTGCCATCGTGATAAACGCTTAGGATAGCTTGCTTCCCATAATTGAATTGCATCCCAATTACTCCCGATTTACACATGAATACATTGTTGAGACGCATATTATTTTACCCCTTTAAAGAAGGAAGCAGGATTAAAGAATTGTAAATACTGTTTATGCATACATGCATCCATAAATACTTTATAATAGTATTGCTTAATTTGTTCTCGATGAAATTCTTCCACTTTACGATCAATCTGTTTCTGGTTCATTACAAGCTCCCAATAATTTGTGGAACAATAAGAAGAACAAAGAGAAAAGCAGCAAGGATGAGATGATCCAAGAGAAGCACCTTTAGTTTCTCGCTCATACGTAGTCCCTAACATCGATAGGATGAATTACTTTCATGCATGTATAATCCACTGCACAAATAAATGCATCCTTGGTTTTCCTAAGCTTCACCTTGAATGTTCCAATTTTATTGAAACGTTCCTCGTACTGTACACCTTGATGCTCAAATGTGGCAGATACAGCATAATCAGGGGAAAGCTTCTTTACGCTAGTGAACACCATCATATCAATTCCCCTTGATATGAGCGATTGTTTCAATCTTGAACATCTTGTATCCGTTTGTGGGAAGGCATGATAGCACCTCTTTTCCTGTAGCCTTACGTACATTAGCAAAGGCAGAAGAACGACGACCATCGAATTCATTGGTCAATGGATTGTAGACAACTCCAAAGTAATCAGGACGTGGATGTTCCATTTGATATGCTCCAAATATATCGGGCAATATTACCCATTGGATACACTCGTTAGAATGTATCTTAGTGTAATACTACGGATTAAAATAGTGTTAGAATATCCGCTGATATTTCTTTACATTCTTCCATCACTACAAGAAGAGTTTCAAAAGAAAGAATATCATCACGCTCATAGATAGTTCCATCTTCAAGGGTAATATCCTCATTGAGTTTAAAGGCAAGTTTATGCTGTGTCATATCAGTTCCTTGTGTTATGAAAGAAAGAATGGTGCGGGTAGTCGGACTCGAACCGACAAGCCAATAGGCGAGAAGTCTTAAGCATCTTGTGTTTCCCAATTTCACCATACCCGCAATAATAATTATTTTTGTAAGAGACGTGAATAATACGCATCAATAATATCATTCGGCAGTTTTACAAATATATCATGATGATTGTGGAACAATTCACTAATGATTTTATAAAGAGACTCTGACATATTATTCCCCTTGGTTGATAAAAGAAAACTATATTAATAGAATGGCCTGTTCCCAAGCCATTCGATAATACAATTTAATTATGCTGCCTTCAGTTGTTCCTGTTCTTCAGGCTTTGGCTGTTCAACAATGGCTGCCTTAATGACTACCATCATATCTTCCATGCTAATTCCATTAGCAAGCATGGCTTGAACGATATGATCATGCCCAAGCTTAGCCTTTGTTGCCTTCTTAATCAATTGTCCCATTGCTTGATTAAGCTTTGCAAAATCCATTGGCTTAGACACCAATTCAATATTACGCTCTGCCCACGTCCAAATATTCTGATGTGGATCAGACAAGAATTCCACAATCTTATCTACCTTGGATTCCCATTGCTTCTTATCCTTCTTCGCAAAGGCTTGGAATTCCCCTTCTTCAGTACGAAGAACATGGAAAGGAAGCATCTTTACAAAGAATTCTACTGCCACTTTCTTATTGACTGGCGTGAGAACATCAATAAGCCGATTTGCTACTTGGCTATCTTCTGATGCTTTTCCATCATCCGTATCAACACAGATGTATTCAAGAATAGAGCGTGACAGTTCCGAAAGAACTGCCTTTGTAACCTTTTCTGCATTCTGCAGCGTTTCGATAGATTCATTGATTTGTGTAATGTGCGCCATGATGTTTCCTTTCGATTATAAACATGCAAAATTGCATGGGAATGCGTACTGTTACCAATACGCATTAACAACAATTTAACGAGTTACTCGTTACGAAGTATCCTATTTATTCCGCCGGATAGTTAAAGCGAATCCCGTATGCTCGAGCATCTTATTTAGATACTTGATAAACCTTTGAACTGTTCGTAAGGAAATTCATGAT